>NitroFF_112_pt1 | contig 266911 bp, 300 predicted proteins | sample FaiFalFF_MnMetaG_2_FD_61375 | JGI IMG/M metagenome (IMG submission 61375) | reverse complement strand
ACTGCCCTTGGTATATAAGGTTTAAGTGAGAATACGTTAGGGAATTGAAAGTACTACACCTGCAGCTGCATCATGTTGCTGTAGATGCGTGAGAATCCGTTAGGGAATTGAAAGATACTCATGCGTTAGTCATGATTATCAGGATTTGAATATTGTGAGAATCCGTTAGGGAATTGAAAGTTATTACTGCTGCAGAGACATACTTGACTCATATTAGTGAGAATCCGTTAGGGAATTGAAAGACTACATATAATTTGCCTATCTGCATATTCAACACTTCAGTGAGAATCCGTTAGGGAATTGAAAGCAATACTACCCCTAATGAAAACATAGCATGATATTCAAGATTACGTGTGAGAATCCGTTAGGGAATTGAAAGGTATTTGCGGCACTAGCCAAGAACTCAAATTGTGGAATTGCCGTGAGAATCCGTTAGGGAATTGAAAGTTTTTATACTACTCAGCATCCTCCAGCTATTGGTTTAGAGTGAGAATCCGTTAGGGAATTGAAAGTTTTCCTCTTCCTTGCCTCTCTTTCTTGCGTCATCCATTAAGTGAGAATCCGTTAGGGAATTGAAAGCATTAAATTCAATCGATCCAACAGAAACCAAACTCGGTTCAGTGAGAATCCGTTAGGGAATTGAAAGTTCAATGGCTTTAGTGCAGGATTAACCCAATATCCTATCAGTGAGAATCCGTTAGGGAATTGAAAGCTAGGTACTGCTCATAGCGGTACTGAAATAGGTTATGCAGATGGTGAGAATCCGTTAGGGGATTGAAAGAAACATTTGCAAGATATGGATAAGCATAATCAAGGAAAGAATATTTAACCATACTACCGTACTACAAGCATGAGCCAGAGTGTAGATACCAACTACATTAACCTAAAGGCAATGATCAGAGAATTCCCAGACTTCCCTCAGAAGGGTGTGCTCTTCAGGGATATAAGTCCATTGCTTAAGAGTAGAGAAGCCATGAATTACATAGTAGAGAGGTTCTATGATCACTTTAAGGATGAGGATATAACACTACTAGCAGGGATAGAGTCAAGGGGTTTTATAATAGCATCCTTGCTTGCATCTAGATTCAATAAAGGCATGGTAATGATAAGGAAGCAGGGCAAGTTACCAGGGAAGACTAGAAGGATGGAGTATACTATAGAGTATGGTAAGGCAGTAATGGAGATACAGGAGGATATAATAAGCAGTAATGATAGAGTGCTTATAGCAGATGATCTTATTGCTACTGGAGGGACTGCAATAGCAGCAGCAAAGCTTATAGAGAGCCTAGGTGCAAAGGTTGTAGGTTTTGCATTCATAGTAGAGTTAGCAAGATTTAAGGGTAGAGAGTTACTTAAAGGCTACAACGTATGCTCGCTAGTAGTATATGATGAGTAGTATGCAAAGGTGGTATTATGAGTAGAGATAGCAAGATAGATGTAGATGCAAGGGCAGATATAGCAATAATAGGTGGTACTGGGGTATATGATGTTGATATGCTAAGCAATGCTAGAGAGGTTAAGGTATACACACCTTATGGTGATACATCAGATCTAATAACCATTGGGGAGTATGCTGGTAAGAGTATAGCATTCCTTGCTAGGCATGGGAAGAAGCATAGGATACCTCCACATAAGATAAATGCTAGGGCAAACATATGGGCATTAAAGCAGTTAGGGGTTAAGAGGATAATAGCACCTGCTGCAGTTGGTAGCATGCATATGCATATAAAGCCTGGAGATATAGTTATTACAGATCAGTTCATAGACTTTACTAAGCAGAGAGCATATACATTCTACGATGGTGGAGAGGTATGTCATGTATCAATGGCAGATCCATTCTGCCCAGAGTTAAGAGAAATTGCAATTAAAGAAGGTAAGAGCCTAGGATTAAGTATACATGAGAAGGGTACATATGTATGCATTGAAGGACCAAGGTACTCAACTAGGGCAGAGTCCATGTTCTTTAAGGAGGCTCTTAAGGCAGATATAATAGGTATGACCCTTGTACCTGAGTGTATACTTGCAAGAGAGATGGAGATATGCTACATTAACATAGCAACAGTAACAGATTATGATGTATGGGCTGATAAACCTGTTAGCACGCAAGAGGTTATAGATACTCTTAGAAAGAACTCAGATAATGTTAAGAGGCTTATAAAGGCAATCATACCTAAGATACCTGATGAAAGGAGATGCATATGCAAGGATGCATTAAGGGATGCAAAGATTTAATCTAACCTAATATAGCATAGTTCTCATCAGATATACTTGTATAGTTAGTCTTTTAGTTCTATTAACTTAACATTGCACTCTAGCATACTGTACATGCTTAAGTTAACAGAGCCCTTAATTACTTATAATTCGTAATCATCTAAAGGGTTTAGAATTCTACTTCGTATATTTAATACCACTATACTCAATGTTAACATAAACATATGCAAAGTAAGCCTCTACTATATTCTCAGCCATTACAAGCCTTACATTATTTAAATCAAATACCCAACCCTTCTTAATTGCCTCTTCTCTTGCCCTCTCAAGCAGTTTAATAACATCAACCCTATAAACCCCTTTATCATTATCATAATTGCTAGCATCTAGCATTATGCTATATACAAAGTTCTTATCACATGGTTCTACCCTTGAGTACTCATTGCTAGAGCCCATTGCTATGTTAAGCCTACCTGTCATTGTGCTATAGAATACATCTATACCAAGGATCTTCTTATCATAGTGCTTCCCATCTATAGTAACATCCTTAACCTCAAACCATAGATCTGTTAAGACTGCATACCATGATGGTAGTATCAATGGGGATAATGCTACGCCTTTAAGGTTACTTATCCTAGTCTCTAGCATAAGAGACTTTAATCTTCCTACATCTAAAGGCTCTGGCTGATATACTGGCTTTACATTAGGCCATACACTACCCATGCTTAAGCCAGCAACATAAACCCAATCAAGATCAAATGGAGATAATAGGCTAATCTCTATTAACCCATCCCTATCCCAGTTAACATAAGTAGTATTACTATTAGCATCTAGCCCTTGGTAACCACATGCAAGGAACTCCCTCCACTTCCATACCCTAATGCTCCATTTACCCTCAGATAGAATAAAGTAAGGGTTAGGGTTCCAATAATCTGCCTTATCTATATTACTATTATTTGTATCTATAGGTTTGTTTGTATTATAACTAACCTTGCTTGCTATAACTAATCCAGTATAAGTATAGAATGAGGTTATCCATATTGCAATTGCAAGTAATACTATCTTTGCTATCCTCCTCACAGCTTACAAATAAATTACAGATATTTAAAACTGAGATGGATGTTTGAGTACAATATTAATGACTTAAAGGTTACTCTTATGCAAGGCAATATAACTGAGGTTAGCGCAGATGCTATAGTTAATGCAGCAAACTCATATCTAATGCATGGTGGAGGAGTTGCATATGCTATAGTTAAGAAAGGGGGTTATGAGATACAAGAAGAGAGCAATAGATACATTAAAGAGCATGGTCCAGTGAAGGTAGGAGAGGTTGCTGTAACTGGAGCAGGTAGGTTAAATGCAAGGTATGTTATACATGCTGTAGGCCCAAGGTATGGTGTAGAAGGTGATGATAAGTTAGAATCAGCTGTAAGAAAGAGTTTAGAGAAGGCAGATGAGCTTAAGTTAACAAGTATAGCACTTCCAGCAATATCAACTGGTATATATGGCTACCCTTACCATACATGTGCAATGATAATGGCTAATGTACTAAAAGAGTATAAGCCTAGAACATTAAAGAGTGTCATTATAGTACTTTATGACTCTGAGGCATACCATGTATTTAAGAATGTATTTGACAAAATACTAATTTCTTAATCTTGATCTATTTTTATCAATTCTAGGTATTAGATTCTAGTTCTAGGCTTCTTGCTTAATAATAAAGTAATTGGGTATTAATAGGCAAAAATTGCTCTGATATATAAGCATGTATGCAAGTGAAGCCTATTTTATATCAATTTAAATATTCTCATAATTTATCATGGTAATGGATAAGGATGGAGGCTGTAAATGAGTATAGCAATAGCATGGATATAGATAGATTAAAGCAAGAGATATCAAGGCTTAAGAAAGAGAGGGATGCTGTAATACTTGCTCATAACTACCAGTTGCCAGAGGTGCAGGATGTAGCAGACTTCATAGGAGACTCATTGGCATTATCACAGAGAGCAGCAAGAACCGATGCCAAGGTTATAGTATTCTGTGGTGTACACTTCATGGCAGAGACAGCATCAATAATATGCCCAGATAAGGTAGTGCTTATACCTGATCCTGAGGCTGGTTGCTCCCTAGCATCTACTATAACAGTTGAGCAGTTAAGGGCATGGAAGAGAGAGCATCCAGATGCTGTTACTGTATGCTATATAAATACTACAGCAGAGGTAAAGGCTGAGTGCGATTACTGCTGTACATCAAGTAATGCAGTTAAAGTTGTTAAGAGCATACCTGAGGATAAACCTATACTATTCTTGCCTGATATGTTCCTAGGCGCATATGTGGCAGAGGTTACAAAGAGGAAGAACATATACATATGGCCTGGTGAGTGCCATGTTCATGCTGGTATAAGACCATCTCTAGTTATGGAGATGCTTAAGCATTATAGCAGCAGCGAGTTTCTAATACACCCAGAGTGTGGGTGTACAACCTCTCTGGTATATTACTTTGGTAATGGCAATAATCATAATAGCAATAATGGAAACAGCTCATGCAACGTTAAGTTCTTGTCAACAGAGGGCATGATGAGGTATGCTAAAGAGAGTAAGGCAAAGAGGTTTATAGTTGCTACTGAGACAGGGATACTCTATAGGTTAAGGAAGGAGAACCCAGAGAAGGAGTTCATACCAATAAGCAACGATGCAGTATGCAAGTACATGAAGATGATAACCTTAGATAAGGTGTATAGATCCTTAAGGGATAATGTATATGAGGTTAAGGTTCCAGATGATATAGCATCAAAGGCAAGATTAGCAATAGAAAGGATGCTTGCTATAAACTAAACCAATAATAAATTAAGATAGGATAAATAATTTTACTGATATCTATCAACAACCTGCTGTAGGAAGAGTTGTAGATTTTCCCTTAAACGCTTATCATTCTTAAGGTAATGCTTTGCCTGCTTTATACCATCCTCTGTCTTCTTATATAGTTCGTCCTTAACCTTACTACTAACCTCTTGCCCTATAAACGGTACCCATGAGAAGTCTGGTGCGTTATCCCTAACTATCTTATGTACCAAAGGCCTTACTATTAGTGATATAAGTCTATCGATATCCTCATCAAGCTCATCTAGGTTAACCTTCTTCCTTACACTCTTCTCAAAGTATTCCTCAAGTATAGGTTGTATCTCATAGTATAAGGAGCCTAATCTTGCTTTTAAGAACTCAAGTAACTCCTTGTAGGAGTTAACCTTATTGATCACGCTCATCTACCCATGCTACATTGTAACATAATATTAGTCTTATCATCCATCCATTATAATTATTTATCATTCCCATGGATCCCTTCCTACAATATACCTTATAGAATCTATTAGACCCTCAGCATAGCCAAGTGCTAGTATGGCATTCTCATATCTATGCTGTTTAGCATATGACTCTGCATCACTTATGTAATACTCTGCATTGTAGACTATATCCTTAAGCCTTGATCTAAACTCAATATTATTATAGCCTTCTATTATACTTAAGGCGTTTGCTACTGCATCCTTTGCCCTTGGTATGTACTTAGATAGCATAATCTCAGCCTTTGATCTTACTGCTATAGTATTATCTCTAGCCTCGTCTAGAAGAGTTACCTTTAGGCTCTTTAAAGCATCTATCTCAGTAAAATGCATTGAACCAGTTACAACTATTGCATATGGGGGTTCACCAAAGTTGTAGTTAATCATAGACCCTATCTTACCTGCAACTATATGCTCTGATTCCATCCCTAGCCTAGATGCTACTATAGCAAATGTATCACTGCTAAAGATACCAAGTTGCTCATCCCTCTCACATGCTAAGAGTATATTAAATGCCTCGTTAGGGCTAAGGGATAGGTTAGATTCATGATCATACTCTAATAGCAGTAGTGTATGGTATCCTAGCAAGAGGTTAGTATATAATGCATGGTATGTGCTTAATGATGCCCTCTTATCACGCACCAATGTTGCTATCCTCCCTAACTTGTATACATGCAATCCACATGAGCCTAGTATTGATGTTATTGCAGATGCATTATGTATAACCTTATAATCTATACCATTGCTCCTTGCCCTAGCAAGCAACTCTGTATGTGTAGTTGCTACCAATGGGTCTCCATAGCATAGTATAGATACATTCTTTATCTTAGCCTCAGATAATATGCGCTTACCATCCTCTATTAACCATCTCTTAGCAACCTCTACCTCTATATCCTTTTCATTTGATATTAAATGCTTTAACTCATCTATACTAATGCTTACTGGACTTGTGTATACCTCTATGTAAACCTTATCTGAGCCCTTAAGAGCCTCTATAGCCTCTATGCTTAAACTCTTCAAGCCATTAAGACCCAAGCCTATAAGTATAAGCATAACCTATCTTCAATTACCATATTTATGTATGTTAAGCTATTGTAATTGTATATGATATTTGTTTATTAATATCAAGGGATATAGCAATGCCATGGAGTACAGGGTTGATAGAGACTCATTAGGAGAGGTTAAGGTACCAAAAGAAGCATACTATGGTGCATTCACTGCTAGAGCACTAATGCACTACAATGCAAGTAAGCAGAGGATGCATATAAACATGATAAGGGCATATCTTATGATAAAGAAGAGTGCAGCACTAGCAAACATGCAACTTAATGCACTAGATAAGGAGAGAGGGGAGGCTATAGTTAAGGCATGTGAGTATATACTTGCTAACATAAATGATATGCTTGAGCACTTCCCTATAGATGCACTAAACTCAGGTGCTGGAACAGCATTTAACATGAATGTTAACGAGGTTATAGCAAACAGAGCATTAGAGATGCTGGGTAAAAGCAAGGGGGATTACTCTTACCTGCACCCAAACGATCATGTTAACATGTCACAATCTAGCAATGATACATTCCCTACTGCACTGCATCTAGCAGTTCTATTATCCTCAAAGGATATGCTAGATGCAATAGATAAACTTATAGCATCGCTCAAGAGGAAGGCTGAGGAGTTTAAGGACATAGTTAAGATAGGGAGAACCCATCTCATGGATGCTTTACCAGTAACTCTAGGATCTGAGTTCAATGCATATGCTAATGCATTAGAGGATGCAAAGAGGTATATAATTAATGCGTTAGATGAACTAAAGTATGTTGCATTAGGAGGCACTGCTGTAGGTACAGGGGCAAATGCACCAAAGGGGTATAGAGAGTTAGCAATAAAATATCTAGCAGATGTATCTGGCATAGAACTTAAGCCAGCAAGGGATATGCAGTATGCATTACAGAGTAGATTAGCCATAGCATATGTATCATCTTGCATAAGGAACCTTGCATTGGAGTTGATAAGAATAGCAAATGATATAAGGCTCCTATCCTCTGGTCCATTGGCTGGGTTTGCTGAACTGATTATACCTGCAGTACATGCTGGCTCTAGCATAATGCCAGGCAAGGTTAACCCATCGCTTGCTGAGTGCTTGGATATGATCTGCTTCAACATAGTAGGCAATGATCTAGCAGTAGCATTGGCTGATCAAGCAGGGCAGTTAGAGCTGAATGTTATGCTCCCTGTTATGGCTAAGGCATTGCTAGAATCAATGGATATGCTTGCTAGGTTCTTACCAGTATTTGCGGAGCATATGGTAGATGGTTTAAAGGCAAATGAATCAAGGTTAAGGGCAAGTGTTGAGAGTAATCCAATAATGGTAACACTGCTATCACCATACATAGGCTACAATACAGCTGCAGAACTATACAAGGAGGCATTAAGTAAGGGTATAAGCATAAAGGAGCTTGTTGTAAGCAAAGGGTTACTTGATGAGCATAAGGTAGATGAGATACTTAAGAGCAGTGTTTGAGAAGTAATAATATCTATTCTATCTTCATTTTATTTTATTTTACTTTATTTTTAAAGAATATATTGTACATTAGCATGATAATGCAAAGAGTATGGCTAAGGTATGGGTTGAGGTGTATGGATGCTCTGCTAGCGTATCTGATGGTGAGATAATAAAGGGTATGCTGGTTAACCAAGGGTATAAACTAGCAGAGAGCTTTGATGATGCAGATGCTAGCATAATAGTAACATGCATAGTAAAGGATGCTACAGCAAACAGGATGGTTAATAGGATAAGGAGCCTCTCAAGCAAACCATTGGTAGTTGCTGGATGCATGGCAAAGGCTGAGCCAAAGAGGGTTGAGAGGCTTAATTCTAAAGCAAGCATAGTTGCTCCTAATGCAATAGATAAGATATGTACAGCAGTAGATTCAGCTATCAATGGTAATAGATACATAGCGCTTGATGACTCTAATATAAATAAGGTTAACCTCCCAAGGGTAAGGGTTAACCCAGTTATAAGCATAGTACAGATAGCAACTGGATGCTTGAGTGATTGTACATTCTGTGAGACAAAGCTAGCAAAAGGCAGGTTAAGGAGTTATAAGATAAATGATATAGTAAGGCAGGTTAGCGATGATGTAAAGCAAGGGTGCAAGGAGGTATGGCTAACATCAACAGATAATGGGGCATACGGCTTTGATATCCATACAAATATAGCAGAGTTGCTAAAGCATGTATGCTCTATAGACTCTGATTTCATGGTTAGAGTAGGGATGATGAATCCTCAGTATTTACAGTTCATAATAGATGATCTTATAGAGGCTTACAGAGATGATAAAGTATTCAAGTTCCTCCATATACCAGTGCAGAGTGGGAGCAATAGAGTGCTTAGAGCAATGCGTAGAGGGCATAGTGTAGAGAGGTTCATAGATATAGTTAAGAGGTTTAGGAAGGAGTTAGGTTACTGTACCATTGCTACAGATGTAATAGTTGGATTCCCTACTGAGAGTTATGATGACTTTAAGGCAACTATTGATCTAATAAAGGAGGTTGAGCCTGATGTTGTTAATCTATCAAAGTACAGTGCTAGACCAAATACATATGCAAGTAGGTTAAAACAGTTAAGCAAGGATGTGATAAATGAGAGGAGCGCTATAATGCATGATGTTGTAAGAGAGGTATGCTATAAGAGGAGTATGCTATGGAAGGGATGGGAAGGCTACATACTGGTTGATGAGTATGCTAGCAATGGTATGCAGGGTAGGAACTATGCATACAAGCCAATATACTTGCATTGCAACAACAATAACAATGATGATAATAGCATAATCTTAGGCTCCAAGGTTAAGGTTAGGGTTATAGATGTAACAACACACTCACTTATAGCAAAGGTTACTGCTTCATGATCCATGCATATGAATAAATCAAACTTTTTTGACTCATTGTTTGCTTATTAGAAAACAAAAATCCTTAATCTAACACAGTTATGAGGATATGGTATGCAGATAATTCTGCCCAGCATAGTTATAGGCGCTGGTAGGAACTTTGCAAATGCTGTAGCAAATATAGCATGTAGGTTTAATCTTGATGCCTTGATTATTACAAGCGGTAAGCATGACCCTAACACTAAAGGTTACAATGGGCTAGATGGTAGAATAGAGCATATAAGGTTAGATAGTAAGAGCGTACTTAACCCTTCCTCTTCATATATAAGGAGGTTACTATTCAAGGAACTGCATTGTATAAAGGATAAGATCAGTTACGGTAATTATAATACAGTTATTATTGTAGGAGATCTTGCAGAGAAGGATGGTATAGCAGTAATACCAATGCTTGCAGAGGTATTTGCTAGTATGGGCAAGAGGATACTATCATTTGTAGCAATGCCGTTTAGATTTGAGAAGAGTATGTTGTTCAAATCTAGCATAGCATTAAGGTTATTAAGAGAGAGGAGTAACTGTACAGTTATAATAGATAAGGATGCTCTACTAGAATGCTCACCAGAGCTTAAAGTTAATGAGTGCTATGCTATAGCAGAGGATGTTATGCTTAATGCTGTATATGCCATGTTAGGAAGGGATGGTTCAGATCATGGTTTATATATAGCCAATAAGGCATACATTGCAAAACATAGCAATGATAATGCTACAGATAATGTTATGAAGGAGTTGCTAACACAACTATACTCTAGCAATGCAGATGATAATGATGTAAGTAGAGCACTAGTAAATATAGTAGGCTCAGATCTAAGCATAAATGCTATAAATCAGATATCAACATATGTAAACACAGTTCTTGGGTATAATGTAAGTGTAGATGTAAGTATGCTACCTACTGATAATGCTAGGAGTGGTGTACTAACCATGTATGAGGTAAAGAGAAGTAGGTTCGATTCATACGACCCACTAAGTATTGTATCAAATACACTTGACTTCAGTTGCGAGTATGGGGCTGGTGCATTAGCAGAGTTTGAAGAGAGGTTAGATATAGTAGATATAGAGTGCTAGTGCTAAATAAAAATAATTTATTTATCTTGATTTATTTAACTAGTTATTTATTTATAGTCAAGCATTAAGTTATTGTATATGCATAAAGAGAGAAAATTGTATATAGTAGACTCATTAGCCTCAATAGTCTTTTGGGTACCAATATACATAATATTTAATATATTTGTATTAGGGCTTGAGTTATGGCAGGTATTAGCATTAGCAGCATTCTCTGCAGCAATAAACTTTGCATTTGGTGGTCTATTTGGTAGATTCCTAGACTATTGGAGAAGACTACTATTAAGAGGGATAGTAGATAAATGAATAGAAATATATTGAATATAAATAAATAAATTATTATCTTCAAAAGATGTTAATGTTAGAGACTTTGGTAGAGCGTGGTAAGCATGAGTAAGCAGAACTCAGTTAAACTATACAAGTTAAAACGTATACTTAATGAGTTATCACAGAAGAAGGGTAGAGGAACTGAACTTATATCACTCTACATACCTCAGGGTAAGCCTATACATGAGATTATAGCAACCTTAAGGGAAGAGTATGGTACTGCATCTAACATAAAATCTGATACTACAAGGAACCATGTACTTGATGCATTAACCAAGACAATGCAAAGGTTAAAGCTCTACAACAGAATACCAGAGAATGGCTTGGTTATATTCTGTGGTGCACTACCAACCAATGGTCCAGGTAGTGAGGTTGTGAAGATATTTGAGTTAGAGCCACCAAAACCCCTTAATATATTCCTTTACAGATGTGATGACCACTTCCATACTGATATACTTAAGGATATGCTGAAGGAGGAGAAGGTTATAGGGATAATAGCTATAGACTCAACTGAGGCAGGTTTAGGCATACTAGAGGGTAATAAGGTTGAGGTTGTAGATGTTATAACCTCTGGTGTAGGAGGTAAGCATAGGGCTGGAGGGCAATCAGCAAGGAGGTTTGAGAGGCTTAGAGAGATGGAGTTGAATGATTACTTTAATAGAGTAGCAGAGCATGCAAAGAAAGCATTCATAGATAGCTATAACATTACAGGGATAATAGTTGCTGGACCAGGGCCTACGAAGGATGACTTCCTTAAGAATGGGTATCTAGATTATAGATTACAGAAGAGTGTTATAGCGGTTATAGATACCTCTTACGCTGGTAGTGAAGGGGTTAGAGAGGCCCTTGATAAGGCTCAAGATGTTTTGCAAGAGTATAGGCTTATGGAGGAGAAGAGGCTTGTTAGAAGATTATTTGAGGAGATACACTCAAGTAAAGGTTTAGCAATGTATGGTATGCAAGAGGTTATAAATGCCCTAAATGCTGGTGCAGTAGATACAGTATTAGTTAATGATAACATAAACAAGGTTAGGATACTTGCTAAATGTAAGAGGTGCAATAATGAGGTTGAGAGCATAGTATCTAGGGATAAGTCTATTGCTGTAGAGCAGGAGTTAGTTAGCAGGGCATGTAGCAAGTGCTCAAGCATGGATTACGAGGTTCAAGAACAGGATATAATAGAGTATATGGATGAACTTGCATTTAATACAGGTGCAAAGGTAGAGGTTATATCCTCAGCAACTGAGGAGGGTAAGATGCTTGAGAGTCTAGGGCAGGTAGCAGCAATACTAAGGTATAAGATAAGTAGCAAAACATTTAACTCTAGTTAAAAGGTAGGAATGGTTATTAATACACATGTATATGCTTATACCATGGAGATACTTGCTGATGGCGATGAGTTAATGGATAAGGTAGTAGAAGGTAAGGGAAATTACATAATCTTATTCATGGCAGACTGGTGCCCTTACTGTGCAAGGTTCAAACCTATATTTGAGTTATATGAGAAGAGGGTAGATGGTTACAAGTTTGCCATAGCAAAGGTTAATGAAGATGATAACCCATTATGGGATATATTCAATCTAAAGGCTGTTCCAACTATTATAGCATTTAGGAATGGTAGCATAGTTGCAAGGAAGGATGCTAGACTTGGTATAGGATTAAGTGAGGATGATATGAGATCCTTGCTTAATGAACTAGGCTTTAGACTAACTAACAATCAATAGATTAAACTATTATTTTTATATTGATGTTAGAAGTATCTAATGTTGTTAGATGACTCTTTATCCTATCTGCTATGGATCTTAGTTCATCAAGGGTTGCTATCCTTCTACTTGCATACTTGCTCTTATCATCATCCGTTGAGAATCTAGGTACTATATGCACATGTACATGAGGCACTACCTGATGTGCTACTCTACCATTATTCTGTGCTATAGAGAATCCTTGTGCATTAACAGCTAGCATTACAGCAAGTGCTACTTTATGTACTAAAGCAAATAGCATGCTAAACTCATTGCTAGGCATATCAAGAATGGTTGTATAATGCTTATTAGGGATTACTAGTGTATGACCAGTACTTATTGGATACTTATCCATGAATACTGTAAAGTCTTCATCTCTATAAACTAATGCAGCCTCCCTCTTGCCTTGCACTATTGAGCAGAATACACACTCATCCATGTTGATCATCTCTACATATTTTTATTTATTTATACATTTTACCAAAAATAAGATTGGGTTATCTTCTATATGCTATATGCTATATGTTATTGCTCCCTCTGCTGCTGATCCTACCAATGCTATATACTTTGCAAATACACCATGCTTATATCTAGGCTCCCTTGGCTTCCATGCTTTCCTTCTAGAATCTAACTCTTCCTTGCTAACATCTAAATCTAATCTACCATTTAAGATATCTATTATTATTGTATCGCCATCCTTAACCAATGCTATTGGTCCTCCTACAGCAGCCTCTGGTGCAACATGCCCAATCATTAACCCTCTAGTTGCTCCTGAGAACCTGCCATCTGTTATAAGTGCAACATGCTCCCCTAACCCTTGGCCTACTATTGCTGCTGTAACAGCTAGCATCTCCCTCATCCCAGGACCACCCTTAGGACCCTCATACCTTATAACTACAGCATCACCCTCAACTATCTCGCCCTTGCTTATAGCCTCAAATGCCTGCTCCTCACTATCGAATACCCTTGCCCTACCTTTAAATAACCTTAGCCTATCGTTAACTGCTGCTACCTTAACAACAGCACCATCTGGTGCCAATGAACCCTTCAGTATCCTTATAGAACCTTCTTTATGTATTGCATTGCTTACACTTCTAACTACTGTACCATCTGGCTCTCTAACCCTTGGATCTTTAAGGTTCTCCTCTAGGCTCTTACCTGTTACAGTTAATACATTGCCATGCAGTAGCCCATGCTTAAACAACTCCTTCATTATAACAGGTACACCTCCAACCCTATCAAGTTCATACATAACATAGGAGCCCCCTGGGCGCATATCTGCTATATGAGGAGTCCTTACCCTTATCCTCTCAAAGTCATCATAGGTAAGTTTTACACCAGCCTCCCTTGCTATTGCTAGTAGGTGTAGAACAGCATTTGTAGAGCCCCCTATTGCATTCAATACAGTTATAGCATTCTCGAATGCCTCAAATGTAAGTATATCCCTAGCCTTTATCCCTAGCTCTAGTAGTTGCATTACTGCCTTACCACTCTGGTACACAGCATCATACCTCCTAGGGTCCTCTGCACTTGGGCTCGCACTAAATGGCAGTGCTATACCTAATGCCTCGCTCAATGAAGCCATGGTATTAGCAGTGTACATACCTGCACATGAACCAGCACCAGGGCATGCATGGTTCTCAATCTCAATCAACTCCTGCAATGATATAAGACCCTTTGAGTATGAGCCTACAGCCTCAAATACATCCTGTATAGTTAGATATCTTCCTTTGTAATACCCTGGTACCATAGTGCCTCCATAAACAAATACTGATGGTATGTTAAGCCTAGCCATTGCCATCATGCTCCCTGGTAGGCTCTTATCACACCCTGCTATGCATACTAGAGCATCGTACTGATGAGCATGCACCATTAATTCTATAGAGTCTGCTATAACCTCCCTGCTTACTAGGGATGCCTTCATACCCTCATGCCCCATTGATATACCATCGCTAACCGCTATAGTAGCAAAGATCCTAGCAGTACCATTAGCATCCTTAACCCCTTGCTTAGCATGCTCTGCTAACTTACCAAGGTGGATATTGCATGGTGTAGCCTCGTTACCACTGTTTGCTATACCTACGAATGGCTTTGCTATATCCTCATCACTTAAGCCCATAGCCTTGTACATTGCTCTATGGGGAGCCCTCTCTGGACCCTCTACAACCTTCCTACTCCTAAGCATACAAGTAATTTATACATGTAATATAAAATGTTTAGTTTTGATAAATTATATAAGCAGATTGGTTAGTAATATTTAAGAGTTATCTAAACATTACTATAGTAAAGGATGCATTATAATAGCATTGGTGATGCTATAAATAGATTAAAGAGTATGATTAAAGGTAAAGTTCTAGACTCTAAGCTTGATAGATACATGTATGCTAGTGATGCAAGTATGTATGAGATAATACCATCATGCATAGTTGTTGCTTCTTGCATAGAGGATGTTGTTAACACTGTAAGGTTTGCCTATGAGCATGGTATAGCAGTTACAGCAAGGGGAGGTGGCACTGGGCTTGTAGGACAGGCTATAGGTGATGGTATAATAATAGATCTATCAGATATGAACAAGGTTATAGAGGTTAACACTCATTATGGGTATGTTATAGTTGAGCCTGGTGTTTATAAGGGCATACTTGATAGACAACTTAAGCGTTACAATAAATGCATACCAGTTGATCCATCAAGTGCTGATTACTGTACAATAGGAGGGATGATAGCAAACAATGCATCTGGCTCTCATACAGTAAAGTATGGTAGCATGATAGATTACGTTCTAGAGTTGGATGTTGTGCTTGCAGATGGTAGCATACTACATGCTAGAAAGGTTAGTATAGATGAGATCAAGGATGCAAGCAAGGATAGCATAGAGGTTAAGATAGCAAGAGTTCTTTATGCTATGCTTTATGATAAGAGTAATATTATAAAAAATGGATTCCCAAGGGTTAGTAAGAACTCCTCTGGCTACAGATTGGATAGAGTTATATGTAGCGATGGTATAGATCTAGCAAAGTTATTTGTTGCCTCTGAAGGCACGTTAGGTATAGTTGTAAGGGCAAAGTTAAAGATAGTTGATATAGCAAAGTATAGGGCATTAGCACTCTTAGCATTTAAGGATACATATGATGCATGCCTTTACACTAGCAAGATAGTTGCTAACCTAAGACCATCTGCTGTTGAACTAATAGACAAGACTGTTATTGATATAGTAAAGATGAGTAATGGTAATGATAGTTTAAAGCAGTATTTAGATGCAGATTGCATGCTATTTGTAGAGTTTGATGGCAATAGTAGAGAAGAGGTTGAGATGCAGATGGATAAACTGCTTAATGATGTTAAGAATAGTGCAGGTATATGCAAGTGTATAGCATACTCTTACAAAGACGATGAGATAGCAAGGATATGGGATGTTAGGAAGAATGCACTCGCATATGTTATGAAGGTAAGGAAAGGTAATAGCAAGGCTCTAGCATTCATAGAGGACCCTGTGGTTAGTGTAGATAAACTTGCAGAGTTAGTTAATGGGCTTAAGGAGATATATAAGAGGCATGGGATAATTGCTTATACAATATATGGGCATGCTGCAGATGGTAATATACATACTAGACCAATGCTTGATATAAGCAATGAGCATACTACTGCAAAGATTCATGCTTTAGCAGAAGATGTATTCTCTCTTGTAAAGAGTATGAATGGTAGCATATCAGCAGAGCATGGTGATGGTATAGCAAGGAGCAGGTTCGTTAAGATGTTGTACCCATCTGATATTTACTCTTTATTCATCAATATCAAATCTATCTTAGACCCTAAGAATATAATGAACCCTGGTAAGAAGATACCTCTAGAGGATATTAGGTTAAGTAGTAATAATGGTAATCAGTACAGCAGTTACTCTCTTACAGATAATCTACGCTACTTAAGCAAAGATGGTAAAGATATAGTATTACTAAACTGGGGTATAAGGAGTAGTAGAGTAGCAGAGTGTGCAACAGGGCATGCGTATGAGTTAAGTTACAAGGATGAGGTTGATCTATGCCATGGGTGTGGTATGTGTAGAGATTTAAGTTACAAGGTAAGGATGTGCCCTGTTTACAAAGGGTTGCATACTGAAGTAGCAAGCTGCAGAGGTAGGAACAATATATTAAGATGGATGCTTAAACTTGCTGATGCTAGTAAAGGATCGTTTACTCCTGAGTTTACAGATGAGTATAAGGATATTATATATAAATACTGCATACAGTGCAAGATGTGCCTAATAGACTGCCCATCTAATGTTGATGTAGGAAAGATAATTGCTGAGGCAAGGGCTAGATATGCTACTGCTCATGGTTTACCAAAGGGTTACAAGTACTTTGCTGATATAGATAAGTATGCTAATATTGCATGTAAACTAGCACTGCTATCTAATGCATTAATGAGCAATAGATTGTTTAGGATAATGCTAGAGTATCTAACAGGGATAGATGCTAGGAAGAGCATACCTAGATTCAGCAGGATTAGGTTTGATGAGTTGTACTCTAGATATAGGCAGCCTATGCTAGATAAGAGGGTAGCATTCTTTGCTGATACATACATAAGATACATCAACCCTCTACTTGGGCTTAAGATAGTTAAGATACTTAATATGAATGGATATAGGGTTGAGTATCCTAAGCAGTTATCATCTGGGCTACCAGCACTGCTTGAGGGTGCAATAGATAAGGGTAAGAGGATAGCAAGATACAACATAGATAACCTTTACATCTATGCATCAGATGGCATACCTATAGTAACATTCTCCCCTAGTGCATCCCTAGCATTAAGGATGGAGTATCTTAATGTTATAGATGATGAGAAGAGTAGGAGCGTTGCATATAATACTTATGATATACATGAGTTCTTGAATATGCTTAGGAAAGGTAATGAGTTGATTGAGTTCAAGCCTGTTAATGAGGATGCACTAGTGCATATACACTGTCATACCCTAGTGCAAGGGTATGATAAGGATGTTATTGGACTGCTAAGATGCATACCTAGCCTAAAGGTATCCTTACTTGAGAGAGGTTGCTGTGGAGTTGGAGGTTCATACTCGTTCATAAAGGATAACTATGAGTTATCCATGCTTATAGGTAAAGAACTATTTAATGCTGTATATGATGGGATAAGTAATGGTAAGAGGATATACACAACAGGGGAGTCTTGCATGCTACAGATGGATGAAGGATTACGCAAGATAGTAGGTAACAATTCCAATAACAATAACATTAAAGGAGATAGTATAGGTTTAACTGTTGAACTAATATCAAGAGCGTATGGTATAGAGGATTAAGGTGTAAGGTATATTATAGCATACTAAGGATAAGGGATTATGGTTAATGTAGGGTTAATAGGGACTGGTCTACTTGGTAGTGCAATAGCCAAAAGGTTGCTATCAAAAGGTTATAGGCTTACAGTTTACAATAGAACAAGGAGCAAGGCTGAGGCATTGGAGCAGTATGGTGCATTTGTAGCAGATACACCAATGCATGTAGCAGATGAATCAGATATAGTTATTACTGTGCTTAAGGACTCATATGCTTTAGAGCATATAGCATTTGGTATCAATGGCTTGATATACTCTAAGAGTAAGTTTGTACTTGCTGATGTAAGCACAATAAATCCATTTGCAAGCAAGGCAATAGCATCAAGGTTAAAGGAGCATGGTATAGTTATGCTGGATACCCCTGTTATGGGTGGTCCTCAACTTGCTGAGCAAGGTATGCTCTTACTCATGGTTGGAGGAAGCAAGGAGCATTATGAGATGTTTAAGGATGTATTCAATGCAGTAGCAAGTAAGGTTATGTATATAGGTGAGAATGGTTCTGCACATGCATTAAAGCTTGCATTAAACCTGCAGATAGCAATGATAGCAGCAGCACTATCTGAAGGAATGCTACTAGTAAAAGCATATGGTGTAGATCCTATGATCTTCTTAGAGGCTTTGAACTCAACATACTTTAGCACAGGGCTTAGCCAACGTAAGGGTCCAAAGATGGTAAAGCATGAGGTTGAGAAGTCATTTGCATTAAGCATGATGCTTAAGGATATAACAACAATAAATGATACTGCTAGGGAGTTGAATATCTCATTACCCATGATATCAATGCTAGAGCATATATACAGGCAGGCAAGCAAGACGGATCTTGCAGATAAGGATTATACAGCAATATTTGAGTTCTTAGAGCGCATAAATAAATTGGATTGATTGATTATATTGAGGGAATATAACGATTATATGCTAGCATATTTATTAATATGGGTTAATATAAGCAATAGTATGACAGATAAGTTAAGCATAGTAAGGTTTACCATAGATGGTGAGAAGTTTGAAGTCCTAGTAAAACCTGATCCTGCACTAGAGTTTAAACTAGGTAAGAGGAGTGATATATCAAGTATACTTGTAAGTGATGAGATATACACAGATGCAAACAAAGGCAATAGAGCATCAAAGGAGAAGTTGGAGAAGTACTTTAGAACATCAAACACATTAGAGGTTGCAAAGATAATCCTTGAGAAGGGAGAGCTTAACCTTACAACTGAGCAGAGGAGAAGGCTAATAGAGGAGAAGAGGAGGCAGATAGTTAATATAATAGCAAAGACATATGTGGATCCTAAGACGCATCTACCTCATCCACCATTAAGGATAGAGCAGGCATTGGAGCAGTGTAAGGTATCTATAGATCCATTCAAGAAGGCTGAGGATCAGATCAAAGGTATAGTAGAGCAGTTAAGAACAGTTCTACCATTGAAGACTGAGAGGCTAAAGTTCACCATAGTTATACCAGCACAGTACGCTGCACAGTCATACAGTATACTTAAGGGTATGGGCGATATAATAAAGGAGGATTGGCAGGCTGATGGTTCACTAAAGGTTATAATAGAGATACCAGCAGCAATACAATCAAATATGATGGATAGGTTAGCATCATTAACCAAGGGTAGTGCACAAGCGGTGATGATGAGATGAAGGAGTTCAGGAAGTATGTACTGCCTGGAGATGTTATAGTAGAGGGTAATCCCCATATAAAGCCATTAGCAAATGTTATAAAGATAGATAACAGGATACATGCAACAAGGGTAGGGATAGCAGAGGTTACTCAGAATGGTGTTAAGGTAATACCATTATCAGGAATATATATACCAAGGGTTGGTGATCTTGTTATAGGCAAGATAATAGATTACTCATCACTTGCATGGGTTGTTGATATAAACTCATGCTTCCTAGGGCATCTCCTTGCACAGGATGTATTTGGTAAAGAGTTCACTCCTAGCAGGGATGATCTAACAAGCAAGTTTAACCTAGGGGATGTTATAGCATGTAGGATAGTTAACTTCGATAGGACTAGAGACCCATTGCTAACCGTTGCTGACAAGGATCTAGGTAAGATAAATAATGGGGAGATAGTTAAGATCTCTCCAAGCAAGGTACCAAGGCTTATAGGTAAGAGGGGTTCAATGATACAGATGATAGAGCAGCTTACAAAGTGTAAGATAATAGTTGGGCAGAATGGTGTACTTGTTGTATCTGACTCTAGCAGAGAGGCTATAAACATGGCAGTAAGAGCAATAATGTTAGTAGAAGAGGAGGCTCATACAAGTAACTTAACACAGAAGGTAAAGGATATGTTAGGGGGTAGTGTTGCATGAGTATGCTTATGAGTGATGATTGGAGAAGGGTAGATGGTAGAAGATGGGATGAACTTAGAAGAGTAAAGATAGAGGTTGGTGTATTAAAGAATGCAGATGGTTCTGCATACATAGAGTTTGGTAAGAATAAGATAGTTGTTGCTGTTTATGGCCCTAAGGAGGCACACCCAAAGCATCTAGCATTACCAGATAGGAGTATACTAAGGTGTAGATACCATATGCAGCCATTCTCAGTAGATGAGAGGAAGAACCCTGCCCCATCAAGGCGAGAGATAGAGATATCTAAAGTTACTAGAGAGGCATTAGAACCTGCACTAATACTTGAGGATTACCCTAGGACAGTTATAGATGTGTTCATTGAGGTATTACAATCCGATGGTGGCTCTAGGTGTGCTGGTATAACAGCAGCAAGTGTAGCCTTGGCAGATGCAGGTATAAACATGCGTGATATGGTTGCTGCATGTGCTGCAGGTAAGGTTGCAGGTAGGATAGTGCTTGATATAAATGATGAGGAGGATAAGATGGGAGAGGCTGATATGCCAGTAGCATTCTTACCTAACCTTAAGCAGATATCTTTACTTCAGTTGGATGGTAAATTAACAAAGGATGAGTTTAAAGAGTGTTTAAACCTAGCAATACAAGGATGTATGCAAGTTTATAAATTACAAAGGGAAGCACTGATGAGGAAGTACTTTAGCACGGAGGTTGAGGTATAAGATGATGAAGAGAACATCAACTATAGTTGAGCATCTTAAAAGGATACAGATGATAGAACTCTTAGCACAGGGTAAGAGGCTAGATGGTAGAGGGTTAACTGATTATAGAGAGTTAAAGATTGAGGTTGGGTTGATAAAGAAGGCTAATGGCTCTGCCATGGTAAAGTTAGGTAATACACAAGTTATAGCAGGTATAAAGGTTGAGGTAGATGAGCCATTCTCTGATATGCCAGATAAGGGGTTATTCATATGCAATGCTGAGGTTCTGCCTACTGCATCTGCGTATGCAGAACCAGGTCCCCCAGATGAGGATGCTATAGAACTTGCTAGAGTTGTAGATAGAGGTATAAGGGAGTCAGAGATGATATCCTTGGATAAGTTGGTTCTTATAAGTGGTAAGAAGGTTTATGCTGTATTTGCTGATGTTAGTGTATTGAACACAGATGGTAACCTATTTGATGCAACATCTTATGCTGTAGTCTCAGCACTGCTTACTACAAGGATACCAAAGTATGAGGTTAAGGATGATAAACTTGTTAAGACTGAAGATACAATCCCATTGCCCATAAATACTATACCAGTATCTGTTACAATGGCAAGGATAGGGGATAGTATAATAGTGGACCCTGCATCTGAGGAGGAGATGTGCATGGAGGCTAGGGTGACTATAAGCACAGATGATCAGGGCAGGATATGTGCAATCCAAAAGGGTAACCCTGGTACATTCACACTTGAACAGTTAAATAATGCTGTGTCCATAGCAATAGATAAGGGTAATGAGATAAGAGCATTAATAAAGAGCATATGCATGCAAGCACAAGTAGGTTAGGGTGATCATAATGGCAAGGGGTGAGAGCCTTAAAGGGTTAGGGGTTAAGTATGGTGCAACACTTAGGAGAAGGTATAGCAAGATATTCTTTACACTGAAGAAGAGACGTACATGCCCTATGTGTGGTTCAACAAGGTTCAAGCGTGAGGCAATAGGTATATGGAAGTGCAACAAGTGCAACTACAAGGTTGCTGGAGGAGCATATGATGTGTAGTGCAAGAATAGAGGTTGGTGTAGTTGATGAGAGTTGCAGTAAGAGTAATCATGATCCCCGCTATTATTTATCATTATTAAGATCATTGTACTCTGCATTAGAGCCAGAGTGTAGAGTTAGTATAAAAGATGCAGAGAGTAGTATAATATTAAGAGAAGATTCACTTATGATTAATATACATACATACGATATCCCAACTCTTAGAGCATTATTAAACTCATACCTTAGGTTCATAGACGCAGCATACAGATCCATCAATGCTAGTAGGTATGCTTGATAAAGTCTTTAGTTTGGTTTAAATTTATTATACTATATTATCTATCTATCTTAAGTAAGTTTATAATGGAGTTATCTTATAGCATTAAGGAGTAGAGAGGTATGGGTCATAGAAAGCATAGTGCACCAAGGAGGGGTAGCTTAGCATATCTGCCTAGGGCAAGAGCAAAGAGTATAGAATCAAGGATAAGGACATGGCCAGATATAGATGCAAAGGAGCCTAGGCTACTAGGCTTTGCTGGATTCAAGGCAGCAAATATACATCTTATAAATATAGATGATAGAGAGAGAACTCCTAACTTTGGTAAACCATTGATGAGCAGGGCTACCATTATAGTAACTCCACCAATGAAGATAATAGGTATTAGAGCATACACTAAAGATGTTTATGGCTTACACTCACTCTTTGATATATATTCTAAAGAGTTACCAAAGGAGTTGGAGAGGAAGGTTAAGATCAAGCCTACAAGTGATGATGTATTAAAGAGCATAGATGATGAGACTCTTTCTAAAGTTAGTGAGTTTAGAGCGATTGTAGCAGTAACACCTAGGGATGCAGGATTAGAGCAGAAGAAGCCTTTTGTGTTTGAGGTTGGTGTTGGTGGAGGAGATATCAAGTCTCAGTTCAAGTATCTTAGTGGTATACTTGGTAAGAGCATTAGGATAAACGAGGTATTCAAGGTAGGAGAGTATGTTGATGTTAGTGCTATAACAAAAGGTAAGGGATTTGAGGGTCCAGTAACTAGATGGGGTATAAAGAGGAAACAGCACAAATCAAGGAAGAGTGTAAGGGCAGTAGGTACTCTCGGTCCAATAAGTCCAGCAACTGTTATGTACACAGTACCAAGGGCAGGGCAGATGGGATTCCATCAGAGGCTTGAGTATAATAAGAGGATACTTGCAATACTTAATGCTAATGAGAATAATATAACTCCAAAGGGAGGGTTTATGCACTTTGGGATACTTAAGGGTGATTACATAATAGTTAGAGGCTCTGTACCTGGTGCTATAAAACGCTTGGTTAAGTTAAGGTATGCTATAAGACCAAAGGTTAAGAAGGTAGTTGAGCCAAAGATAGTTGATATAGTTGTATGAGGTGATATTACATGAAGAGTGTTAATGTATATAAACTTGATGGGAGTGTTGAAGGAAGCATAGAACTACCAGAGGTATTCTCTGCACCTTATAGACCAGATCTCATACATAAGGCTTTTGTTCATATACAATCAGAGCTATATCAACCACAAGGCAGGGATCCTCTAGCAGGTATGAGGGTTAGTGCTGAGTCTAGGGGTACAGGATTAGGTATAGCAAGGCTTGCTAGGGTAAAGGGTGAAGGGACAAGGAGGGCTGGACAAGCAGGAGGAGTTGCAGGTGTGGTAAAGGGCAGGCTAGCACATCCTCCTAGAGCAGAGAAGGTTATAGTTAAGAGGTTAAACAAGAAGGAGAAGAGGCTTGCATTGTATAGTGCAATAGCAGCTACAATAGATAAGAGTATAGTTAAGGCTAGGGGGCATAGGTTAGATGATAATAGCATAGAGTTACCTATAGTAGTTGATGATAGCATAGAGAGTATAGGAAAGGCTAAGGATCTACTGAACTTATTAAATGCATTAAAGTTATCATCTGATCTTGAGAGGGCAAAGAATAGTATAAAGAAGAGAAGTGGAAAGGCAAGGATGCGTGGTAGGAAGCAGTATATTGCAAAGAGCGTGCTCATAATAGTTAGAGAGGATAAAGGGGTAGGCAAGGCAGCAGGCTCCATACCTGGTGTTGAGGTAGCAAGGGTTGATAGGCTTAGTGTTATGCATCTAGCCCCAGGATCTCATCCTGGTAGACTATGTGTATGGAGCAAGGGTGCTATAGAGTATCTAAGGAATATAAAGTTACCAGCAAGTATGAGGATTCTTAGGGTGAGTGCCTGATGAATGTAGAGCAAGCAAGGAGTATAATAATAAAACCATACATAACAGAGAAGGGGTTTACAAAGATAGATAAGGAGGATGTATTGATATTTATAGTAAGTGATAAAGCAGATAAGAAGAGTATAAAGGAGGCTATAAAAGTATTGTATAATGTTGATGTAAAGGGAGTTAATACTGCAAGAACTATATATGGTAAGAAGGCATATGTTAAGTTCCCTCAAGGAGTTGCTAGGGATTTAGCAACTAAGTTAGGAGTAGTATGATCCGTTCAATTTTATTTTATAATAAAATAGATAGATAGAAAGATAGATTAAAGGCTAATCCTAATTATCAACTAGGATCGGGTTAGGGCCGGATACCAGATTATGCAAGATAAATGCTAAATAATATATAGATAGATGGTAGGCCAATCGTCTAGCCTGGTAGGATGCTCCCTTGGCATGGGAGAGGTCGCGGGTTCAAATCCCGCCCGGTCCATAATAAATATAGAGAAAGATTACAGCTTAGCCTTAGCATTTAAAGTTAACCTTCTCTGGTAACTCATCTCTAATGCCTCTATCATAGGCAGCTTCTTACCTGCTAGATAAAGCACTAGAGCACCACCTGCAGTACTTATATGATCAACCTTATCGTACAGACCAAACCTCTTCAATGCTGTTGTCATATGCCCACCGCTAACTATGGTAGTGCTAAGTGAACTCGCTGCACTCTCTAGCAATGATCTAGTACCATATGCAAAATCATCCCTCTCAAATGCCCCTGCAGGACCACTCATGAATACTGTACCTGCACTCCTTATTATCTTATCATATATATCAATGGTCTTGCTTCCTATATCAAGTATGATATCATTATCATTAAACTCATCAAGATCCTTCTCTACCCTCTTACCATTATGCTCTGTAGCATAATCAACTGGCAGTATGAATACATTAGGATACTTCTGTAACAGCTTCCTTGCTTTATCTAGTAGAGCCTCCTCCTTTATACCTAGACTGTTTGCTTTAAACTTGCCCTGTGCCATTAGAAATATTACAGATATTAGCCCAGTTAAGAGCACCTTATCTGCTTTACCTCCTTGTATTAATGTCTCTATAGCCTCAAGCCTATCTGAGATCTTTGAGCCTCCAAGCACAACAACATAAGGTCCCTTTGCAACAGTAAGTACATTGTTAAGGGACTCTACCTCCTTTGCAACCAATCTACCAGCACATGTATCTATTATGTAAGGGAAGCCTATTATCGATGGATGGGCTCTATGTGCTGATGGGAAGCAGTCCAAGATGCATAGATCGAATAACTTGGCAAGCCTCTTAACCATTACTGTATTTGCTGCATCCTTGAAGCTGAACTCGTAATTCTCCTCCGCACAGAACCTAAGGTTATCAAGCAAGAGTACATCACCATCACTCATGCTCTCTATACTCCTTCTAGCCTCTGGACCTATTACATCCTCTACGAATGTAACCTTCCTCCCTATATACTCCTCAAGTACCTTTGCATGCTCACTAAGATCTGTATAATCATACCTACCTACCCTGCCTTGATGTGAGCCTACTATAACCTTAGAGTTCTTTAACTCCCTAATACTCTCTGCAGCCTCCTTTATCCTTATACTCTCTATTATCTTTAATGTCTCAGGGTGTATAGGGGAGTTCATATCAACCCTTATGAAGATCCTCTTACCATCCAACTCAATATCATCCATAGTTAATATATTCATACGATCTGCTATTGATAGCAGTGATAAAAACTTATTCTTTTGTATGTAATTGTAGTTAAATAATTAAAAGTTATTATTTAATATGGCTAAATAGTAATATATGCATGCTTAGCAGTGTAGCATTGGTACCCTTACGCTCCCTTACATTCATTATACTTCTAGTATCATTTGCAGTAGTAAGTGTAATGGTTGGATTAAGGGTAACCGATGCTTTAGATAACCATGTATTAAATGCCTTAACATCATCACGTACATACATACTTGATATAACCATGGTTGTAGTAACAACTACTGCAGATATATTCCCAGTATACTTCTCACCTATGCTTATCATATCCTTCATACTACTTATAAGAAGGAAGAGTAGGAGGGTAGGTGCTATACTTATCATTGCAATACTAGTTACTACCCTAGTAACATTACAGGTTAAGAATATAGTACATAAAGATAGACCAGAGTATGAGTTCAATATAGAAGGTCTTAACTACAAAATTGAGTATGATGCATTATCTAAGGCAAGTAGTTCTTATCCTTCTGCACATGCTGCAAGGAGTGCTGCATTTGCATTGATAATAAGTTATATGCTAAAGGGTAAGAGGGTAGGAAGGTTTAACCTAGGATTCATACTATGGTTATATCCATTGCTTATATCATTATCTAGAGTGTATGTTGGGGAGCATTATGTTACAGATGTTGTAGGAGGTACAATACTAGGGTTAATAGTAGCAAATTTTATAGGTAGAGTATTCAAACTTAGCACAATTAATTGATTAACTACTAATAGAAAGGCTATACTCCAAGCATACTTGCTGTGTAAGAGTCAAGCAAGAGTATACCATAATAACTCTGACTATGATGGTATATAAGATACCTTATGCTATCATTGTAGCCTATTCTCCTTAATGCAATATTAAGCTCGTTGAGTAGTTTATGTACTATCTTCCTTGCTATGTTGTTATCTTTATCTTCCTTGTCCTTTGCTACCAATACTCTAACTCTAATTGTATTATGCTCTTTATAAATATCTAATATGGTATCTATGGCATTCCATAGATCTTCTAACCTATCTATGCTTATAACTTGCATAACCTGAATATCTGATGGATGCATCAATTAACATTTAACATAAGCAAATAATAAAGTATCTATACATATGCTCTACTTGCTTTAGTTTGAATGTTTATAAACCCATCCATAGCATCTGAATGTATGAAAGCATTCGTTGAGGTTAAGATAGAGGCTGGTGCAAATATACAGAGGATAGTTAATACGCTAAGGAGCATAGAAGGGGTTAAAGAGGCTTTTGCTGTTACTGGGCATACTGATATAATAGCAACAATAGATGCTAGTGATCTTAAGGGAATAGCAGATATAGTTACCCAGAAGATCCATACAATAAAGGGCATAGAGAGTACAGAGACTATGGTATGTGTTGAAGATTAACTTGGTTGGTTAGTTAGTTAGAAAGAAAGGATTATGTGAAATAAATACACTTAAATCTCCAATGGGGTAAGTGTAAGTATGATGAATGGATACGTTAAGGTAGTATATGCTATAGAACCACCTAGATTAAGTAAACCTTACATGATCTGCGGGTTACCAGGGAGTGGGTATGTGGGTAAGTTAGCAGTAGATCATCTTGTACAAGAACTACATGCAATACACCTAATAGATATATACTCTTACTCCTTCCCTCCACAAGTTATGATAAGACAGAATGGTTGCTTAGAACTTATTAAGAATAGCATATACTACTGGCAAGGCAATACAGATGGTAAGAGTATTGATATGCTATTCCTTACTGGAGATGCTCAACCAGTAACCCCAGAGGGAGAGTATATCCTTGCTGAAGAACTTATAAACATAGCAGAGAGGTTCAATGTAAGCATGGTATTTACGTTAGCAGCATATATAACTGGGGTATTTGTTGATAGACCAAAGGTTTATGTAACTGCAACAGATGAGAATCTCTTGCAAGAGTTAAAGGGTAAAGGTTTGGCTATTATGGATAATGGCAGTATAACAGGTATGAATGGATTGATACTTGGTATAGCTAAGATCAAGGGTATTAAGGGCGTATGCTTACTTGGTGAGACCTCAGGGTATGTTGTAGATGCAAAGGCATCTCAGGCAGTACTTAAATACTTACTTGATTACGTTAATCTTAGAGTGGATATGAGCAGTTTAGAGAAGAGGGCAAAGGATACAGAGATCATTATAAAGGCTTTAGAGCAGCAGATGAGCAGAGGCACTAATGTATTACAAGAGCAGCAGATGGAGCATGGTAAGGATAAGGAGTTAGGTTACATAAGTTAGTATACTCATTTATGGAAATATTTATTTATTTAAATAGTAATTAATTAATTTGCCTTTAAATTAATCTGTATAAGCTTTACTGTTAGTATGGTATTTAGCATGTTAATCTGATCTATTAATTATCTGCAATTATTTATTTATTATATCAATACTCTAATACAGTAAGCTTGCCATACTTGCCTATATTTAGTATACTCTCGCCTTTAAACTCTCTAGTATAGCCATTTGTTATTGATATCTTTGAGCCTTCTCTAACCATGTTTATCTGCTCATTCCATAGCGTTAGCTTTATCTTCCCACTAGAATCTGCAATTACACAGTCCACAACTCTTGCAGTTGTACCATCCCTTAACTTAACCTCTCTAACCTCTGATATGCTTAATATCTGTGCATCTACAGATACATTACTCATACCACTCCTTATATCAGATATTCGCATAACTAGCAGAGGGTAAACATTATAATAAATATTACTGATCTCTTTATTAGATATGCTATAGCGGGGGTAGCAGAGCCTGGTCAAATGCGCGGGACTCAAGATCATATGCAGTGAGGAATGTTAAGAATGGGTTATCCCGTCCCTCAGGGGTTCGTGGGTTCAAATCCCACCCCCCGCATATTATAGTATATACTCTATAGTGTACACTATATATTAAATATCTCATAATTTTTAGTAAATATTAATAAAATTTACACAAACTTTTTAAATATTAATAAAATTATTAAATACATGACAAGTATTAGAACTATAGTAAGAAGGAGGATATGTAATGCAGAGGTAACAGGTAACTTGCGTATGGAGATGCTAGCAGTGGGTGATTGCTGATGATGACAGGTATGTTTATGCTATTCAATAACGATGAGTATAGGGAGCATGTAGAGAAGATCATGGGAGTACTGCAAGAACTAGGGCTTACGATGAATGAGGCTAAGGTATACATATACCTGGCAAAGACTGGTTACAAGAAGGCTACTGAGGTAGCAGAGAGTGTAGGCATACCAAGGACTGAGACTTATCAGATACTTAATAGATTGCAGAGCAAGGGGTTAGTAAAAGCAACTCTAGAGCATCCAATAAGGTATGTTGCTATAGAATTGAACGAGCTGTTAAAGACAATGATAAATGTTGGCATGGAACGCTTGAAGGAGTTTGAGAGGAGTAGGGATGAGATAATGCGTGTATGGTCTGCTCTACCAGAGTTTGCAAAGACAACATGTGAGGATAAGGATAGGTTCCAGATCCTTGAAGGTAGAGAGAATGTATATGCAAGGATGAGTTCAATGATCAATGATGCAACAGATGAGATACTTATAGCATGCAATGAGGTTGATGCACTTAGACTCTACAACTATGGTATAATAGATCTATTAGCAGGGAGTAAAGCAAGTACCAAGATCATAAGTAACATACAGACTAGCATGGTATCAATGTTCATAGATCTAGGGCTAAAGAATGTAATGCGTGTAAAAGGCAAGGTACCATTCATGATGATAAGGGATGGCAAGGAGATGATATATGCCATTAGAAATAACAGTAAGAACGATACTACAGTTCTATGGACGGATTCACAAGCAATTATAGAGGCTATGGGCATGCTCTTCTTCCTACTCTGGGAGAAGGGCGATAAGGATAAAGATGGTATAGAGCCCTAATAATCAATTCAATTTAGACAGAGTTAATGCTGAATTAGCGTAGGCTATACCTACCTTCCTTCTTTTTATTATTTTATTATTAGGAGTAGATCAATAAAGATATTAGAGAGATTAATCTATAGGATTCGTTGTATATAAAGCATGTAAGTATAGCAGTAGCATTAGGTTTAGCAGCTGCATTACTAACATACTATATAATATATGCTAATATGATAAATGTGCAAGATAATACTAGCAATAGCAAAAGGTTAGAGTATGAGGTTAAACGTATAATGATTAATGATGTAATGCTAGAAGTAGAGATAGCAGACACCGATGAGAAGAGGGCGCTAGGTTTAATGCATAGGGAAGAGCTTGATGAGTATAAAGGCATGTTATTTGTATTCCCATACGAAGGTAGATATTCATTCTGGATGATGAACATGAACTTTAGTATAGATATACTCTGGTTAAATGCTGATGGTAACGTAGTTTATATAGTTAGTAATGCTAAACCATGTAAGGAAGTGAGTAGTGTAAGTGAGTGTACCTATAACCCAGATGTGTATGCAAAGTATGTATTAGAGGTTAATTCAGGGTTTGCTGAGAGGCATGGAATAGTAATTGGTTCAAAGATGACTATTTTAGATTAGAGTATAATAAATAAATAAATAAATGAATGAATCTACTTGCCTTGTTGCATGTGCATCTTATACACTTGAGTATATATAATGTTACCATCATTAATCCATGCATATGGATACAAAAGAACTCTTCTACTCTATGATAGATAGAATAGGCAGGGATAAGGTTAAAGGTATTATAGCAAGTAATCCTAGTTATGCAATAAATATGCTTATCTCAGAGTTCGATAATTATGCTGCAAGCATTGATTATGATGAGGAGAAGAACAATGCTACACTAGTTACAGCATTGATGCATTACATGCTAACTGAGTGCATGATTCAGAGTGAGAGGAAGGTTACCATAAATGATGTAATGTTAGATATAGTTATACCTACAACTAGGATATTAAGGGCAAATGCTAGCAATGCATTAGTTATAACCATTGTTAATGATGATCTTAAAGTTAATCTACTAGAGAGGGTGCAACCTAACAGAGAGAATATATGGTTAATATTACCACAGAAAGAGTATACAGATGAATTCCTTGATAGGATAAGAGAGTATAGGATATATGCTATGGATAAGTATATTGATGTATTATCACCTAGAGTAAAGGTGTTAAGGTTATCAAGTATAATAGATGATATAAGGGGGTTCTTGAAGAGCAAGGGGTTAAAGGGTTTAAGTATATTATATGGTTAATACTTATGATCAGTACTCAACTGGTAGATCATATCTATTGCCCCATTCATACCATGAACCCAGGTAAACCTTAACCTTCTTAAAGCCTAGCAGCCTTAATGCTACATACGTATGTGCAGCCCTGTAACCTCCTTGGCAATAGCATATAACCTCTCTACTTTTATCAAATGGGTATACATATTTAAGATCATCTATACCCTTGAACCTTCCGTCTATGGTTAAATTACTCTCCCAATCTATGTTAAGTGCTCTAGGTATATGCCCTCCTCTTGCTGCCCTTACATACAATCCATCATACTCTTGCCTACTTCTAGCATCTATTATAACTGTATCTTTATCATCTAGCCTTGCTAATACATACTTGTAATCTGCAAGTACATCCTTATTAATATTGTAATCATAGTTATGTAATGGCTTTGCTCTGTTTGAATTATACTCAATCCTATATCCCTTAGATCTCCACTCATTAAATCCACCATCAAGTATGTATGCATCATTATGAGCAATGTAATGCATTAACCATAACCCTCTAGATGATAGTGTGCCAGAGATGTCATCGTATAGTATTACCTTCCTATCATAGGTTACCCCTATGCTCTTTAGTAGCATTGTTAGATGCTTATTAAACTCATCAATACCTTCTTCAGATGTATCTGCCCAGTGGAATGCAAATACATCAAGGTTTATGGCATAGGGTATATGCCCTTGTATATAATCATGCCAAGATCTTGTATCTATTATCAATATGCTCTCTGAACCTTCCTTATCAGTAATAATACTATAAAGATCATCAACGCTCATTAGCATAAAGTAATTTATGAGAGTGTATATATAAAAGTAGGTTCGTCTTAACTATTATCATTGAGTAAGGCTATAGATAGATTGGAGGCTATAAAGGCAGCACAGAGTAAGAGCAGGAGTAGAACCCAAAGGATGGAGGATTATCTAGAGGTTATATACGAGTTGATGGAGTGTAAAGGTTATGCAAGTATGAGTGATATCTCTAACTACTTGAATGTAAGCTCTGCTAGTGTAACAAAGATGATACAGAGGCTTCATGAGAGTGGTTATATAGAGTATGAGAAGTACAAGGGTATAAGACTTAAGGATAAGGGCATTGATGTTGCAAGAGCAATAAGGGAGAAGCATAGCATACTAACAGAGTTCTTACTACTGCTAGGTATAGATGAGAAGGATGCACATAGGATAACAGAAGGTATAGAGCATTACTTTGATAACAAGTCAATGAAGAGATTAGAGCAACTAATAGATATAATAAGGAGTAATGAAGATATATTAAAGAGGATAGGTAAATAATTAACAAATTTTATTAATATTATTATTATTATGATTGCTAACCATTGCTTTCTATTAATAAAATTAGGTTGTAAGATATTCTAGCCTTAGCAATCTAGCACCCTTTGCCTTCATCTCAACCAGTGCCTCCTCGCTCTTATCCAATCCTTTTATACCATCCTCAAGCACTATAACCTCGAAGCCTAACCTTAAAGCATCAAGCACTGTACTCTTTACACAGTAATCCGTTGCTACACCAGTAACAAACAGTCTCTTGATACCTTTCTCTTTTAGAATATCTGCTAGCTCTGTCCTATCAAATGCAGAGTAAGCCTCTCTGTTTGGATCAGTGCCCTTAGATATTATTATAGCACTCCTAGGGAGCTTAAGGTCTGGATGGAATTTAGCACCATAGGTATGCCTTACACAATGTACAGGCCATATACCTCCCCTCTGCTTGAATGATATATGGTTTGGTGGATGCCAGTCCCTGCTAGCAAATATTGGCAATCCTTTTAATGTGAAGATCTCTATATACCTGTTTATAACAGGTACTATCTTATCAGCATCTGGTACTGGTAGAGAGCCCCCTGGCATGAAATCGTTCTGCATATCTACTATTAGTAAAGCAGAAGCATCATCTAATTGCTTCATAAAAGTAAATAGCTAACCATGATATAAAATGTTATCTAACATTTGTAACTTTATTTACTTGCTATGATTAACTTGGATTCGTTGATAATACAGTTATCTTATCACCTGCCATCAGTGCTTGTAGCAACCTCTTACCTATATCTGAGCCCTTTGATATCTTTATCTTTGCCTTCTTGCCTACTACAGCAGAGAAGAGGTAATCATCGTTTATATAAACATCTATGCTCTTATTAACCATATCATAATCGAATATAAGGTATAAAGAGTTCCCAGCCTCATTTATGCTGAATCTAACACTCTCTGCAAGTGATTTTACCTTGGGCTCAACATCTATGCTTATTCCTAGCATGCGTTCCAACTCTTTTACAGTTGATCCATTCTTACCTATTATAAGTGGTATAGCAGATTTACTTACCTTAACTATAGCCTTGTTACCTTTTATATGAACCTCGGCATCCTTATCGAATCTCCTCATTATCTCCATAACCCTCTCCTCAGCTAACCTCTTTACCCCATTGCTATCATTTTCATGCTCTATAGGTACTATAACATTCTCTTCTCCAAATGTATATATCTCATATTCCAGAGTACCGCTCTCAAAGTCCCTAACCTCTATCAATGGTCTTGCAAGATCTTGCTCATACATGCCTGTAGGTACCCTAACAGTTAGGCTTAACTCGTAAACTTTCCTTATCTCACCACTGCTAACAAATATTATGGTATCTAATACATGTGGTATCATCCCTAACTCTAATCTGCCTATGAACCTCTGTATAGCATCCAAAGGACTTGCTGCATGGACTACACCTACCATACCTACACCAGCAAGCCTAAGGTCTGCAAAGACCTCAAAGTCCTCGCTCTTCCTAACCTCATCGAATATTGTGTAATCTGGTCTTACTAACAAGAGTATCTCTGCAGCCTTCTTGAAGCTACCCTCTAAAGGTGCATACTGCATCACAGCATCACTAACCTGTAGATCCCTAGGAGACTCGAATGTCTTAACTATCTTCCCTTGCCTCATATAAAAGTCTGCTATACTACTTGCCAATGTACTCTTGCCTGAGCCTGGGGGACCTGCTATAAGTATACCTTCAGCCTTGCTCCTAAGCCTCTCCATAAGTCTAGATGATACCTTGTAATCCTCAAGTGTTAACCTTACTGTTGGCCTTACAACTGTAACCTCTAACTTATCTGAGAACGGTGGTCTTGTTATTGCTATCCTATACTTGCCTAACTGTATAACACTTGCACCATTCATACTTATCTCATTTGCTCCTTGCATCAATCTAGCAGCAGTATTTATCTCCTTTATCATCTGCATTAACTCATCGTAAGAGCATGGCTCATCCCTTAACCTTACAAGCTCGAATCTACCAGGCTGACCTTTCTTTGCCAATGGAGGTACACCTTGCATTAAGTGAAGGCTCATAGTATTATCATCCATAAACCTCTCAAATGATAGGTTGGGTTTACTCTCCTTGCTAAAGTATCTAACATTTATACCCTCAGCCTCTGCTACCAATGCTTGCACATAATCAGCAGTAACCAGTACTGCATGCTCTTCACTCTTTGCTACATCCTTGATTAATGCGTCTATCCTACCATGTCTAGCAAGCCTTATATCATCCATGCTAGGCCTATCTCCCTTGAATGTTACCTTTATATTCTTGCTAGAGCATAACTCCCTTATCCTCTTAACCTCATTCAAGCCTATGAAGCCTTGCTCCTTACCCAATGATGCCTGTGCCTGTAACTCATCAAGCACTGCTATAGGTATTATTATCTCTTTACATTCCTTTAACTCATTATTCTCTAGTAGATAGCTTATCTTACCATCTATTATTATACTTGTATCTAATACTATCCTTTCATACACTTCTTGTCATTTATATTGTAAGTGTTTAGTGTTTATAAACTAAACTATAGCAGTAGTAACATTAAATAAATAAATGAATCTAATATTTTAATGCTCATCCGTGCATATAACCCTCTTCTCCGTTACTATGATATCAACCTTTGCATCATGAATAGTATGGGGTATGCTGCTTATAACTTGGAAGTCATATGCTAACCCAATGTATACGCTTGTTTTGTATACATATGATGATCTTGATTTCATGTATCTATCGTAGTAACCTTTACCATAACCTATTCTATAACCATGCTCATCCCATGCTATAGCTGGAACTATTAGTAGATCTGGCTCTATTAACTTGCATGATTCTAAGGGTTCAAGTATGCTATACTTGCCTAATGTAAGGTCTAGCATAGGATCACTTACAGCCCTAAACTCCATCTTACCCATGCCAAGTACCCTTGGGTATGCTAGTACCTTGCCTTGGATTAATACATGTGAAGCAATTATACTAGTATCAACCTCAGAGCCTATGGCACTATAGCATCCTACTATGCTACTCTTCTTAAACTCGCTTAAGGATAATAGCCTCTCTTGTATTACCTTACTTAGCATTAACCTCTCTTCCTTACTCATGGAATCCCTAAGGGATAGGAATCTCCTCCTTAACTCATCCTTGCTTTTAATACTCATACCATACCAATGTCTATGCCTTCATTCAATGAGCATGCAATAACAGTATTCCTTAGGAGCATTGCTACTGTCATTGGACCAACACCACCAGGCACAGGGGTTAGGTATGATGCCTTCTCTCTAACGTCATATGAGGCATCTCCAACTATCTTACCATTAACCTTATCTATACCAACATCTATAACTATTGCATTATCCTTTACCATATCCTTAGTTAATGTAAACTTTGATCTATCGCCTACAGCACTAACTATTACATCAGCATCTCTGCACTTTTCAGCAAGGTTAGTAGTCTTTGAGTGGCATATGCTTACAGTAGCATCCATGTGTAGTAGCATCATACTTAAAGGTTTACCCACAAGCATACTTCTATTTATTATAACAACATTCTTACCTTGCATGTTTATATTATAATACTTTAGCAACTCAACTATTCCTGTAGGTGTACAAGGGGTTAACTTGGCTACATTATATGCTAGTAAGCCAACGTTGAATGGTGTTAAGCAGTCTACATCCTTGCTTGGTTTTATCATGCTAGTAACTATGAACTCGTTAACATGCTTTGGTAATGGTAACTGAACAAGTATGCCATGAACGTTCCTATCCTCATTTAATATATCTATAACCTCTACAAGTTGCTCAGTTGTATACTCCTTTGGTAGATGATGATTTATTGTCTTTATGCCTACCTGCTCACATGCCTTAAGTTTGTTCCTAACATATGTTACTGATGCCTCATCATCCCCTACTAGAACAGTTGCCAAGCATGGTTCAATACCTTTAGACTTTAGAGTACTCACTGCTCTACTTACCCTTGCTGTTACCTCACCTGCTACCAACTTACCATCCATGAGTATTACCAATGTTAAGTTAAGATGCTCAAGAAGGATTAAAGTCTTCCTATATAGGAGATGGTTCTATTAACTTACTTAAAGATGATATATTGTAAGTAGGTTAGAGTAAAGATACTTGCATTGCTTATACTGATTAGATACCTCTCTTCTCCTCATTAAGTATAGCCTTCAATGTAACTATCTCCTTGCTAAGTTGTAATACTTTCTCTTCAAGCATCTCTATTCTACTCTCTAGCAAGGAGTATAGTGTGAAAACATCATCATCTTTAGCAGCATCCTTAACATGCTTATTCATCATCATCAATAAATATATTTAGGGGTTTATTAAGTAATTTGTAAAATGATAAGCTATTGATATCATTTATGTATACAAAATACGTAATATAGATATATTTCTCATGAGAAAGAGCCTCTGAGCAGTATGGATGAGCAGAAGAGTGCAATAATAGTAAGGTGTAACTCATGTAATGCATGGCTTGCATCAACTAATAGCATCTTCATAGAGGAGCATCTATCAACATGCTCTAAAAAGCATGAAGATGATGTTGCTATTGATGCTAATAACAGTAATAGCAGTAGTAGTATAATACTAAGACGTAGACCAATCATAGAGCATAATCAGATTATAAAGTGTATAGCAGAGATAGATGGTATAAGGACAAAAGTTATAGTAGCCCATATAAAGAGAGGTAGATTCATGGTGCTTAGTACTGCTTTGTATGAGTATAGATACTTGGTTGGAAGGGTAATAGATGCCTCAGATATATGTGCAGTGATACTCTGAAAGGCTTACATTCAGATAAAATTAACTTAATATTAGAATATATTAACTAAAGAATATAATTATGTTATGGATGAGTTTACAGAGCATGAGAAGCATATACTAAAGGAGCACTTCTCTAACATAGATAAGCAGGTATTTGTGATAACCACTCCTAGCCAAGTTGATAGAGGTGCATTGATGTCAAGGTACAGTAGAAGTAGCAAGAGCATGAGAAGAGTATTCTTAGATGAGTTCTTAAATAATCCAAACAGGGGAGAGGAGTTCTATGATCGTGTGCTTATAGAGTATGGTGATGATAGCATTGCAGAGTTAGGATTGATACAAGTAGCAATAGAGGGAGTATCACAGATTGCAGTTAAGAGCATAGAGGATAGGAGGATAGGCTTATCTTACTTGGAGAAGTCTACTAGGTATGTAAGATTTGATCAGAAGGTTAATGATAGATATCTTTACTATAGGGATAAGGATATAATGGAATCAAGGCATGCTGATACTTACATTAGTGCATGTGATCTATCATTTGATACATATAACAAGAGCATAGAACCAATGATAAGGTATCTAAAAGAGACAGAGCCTATAGATTACTTCACATTCTTAGATAGCACAAAGGGTAAGGAGGTAAGGTTCTCAGAGCTTAAAGATAGCAAGGATATAAACATTGCAGTAAAGGCATATGAGGCTAGCATAAGGGCAAAGGCATTAGATCTTCTTAGAGGGTTACTCCCAGCATCAACATTAACAAACGTTGCAATTGCTGGTAATGCTAGGGCATTTGAGCATCTACTTAACATGTTATATGCATCAGAGCTTAAAGAAGAGCAAGAGATTGCAGAGATGCTTTACAATGAGCTATGCTTGTTCATGAGACCCTTCTTCAAGAGGGTTAAGGGCAAGTATGGGGAAGAGTTCAGAGAGTACATAAGGAAGACTAGGGAGGATGCTAGAAGTATAATATTATCTCTTCTAGACAAGAATAATGATATAGTGCAGAGGTTAGAATCTAACATATCATCTTTGCCTTACGTTAGACTTGTTGAGTATGAGCAAGAGGATACAGCAATAGATAAGGTTGCAGCATCAATAGTATTTGAGTGCTCAAGCTTATCATACTCTACAGCATTGGAGTTATGTAAAGCATTAAGCAAAGAGGATAAGATTGCTATAATAGATAGTTATGTTAAACATAGAAAGAATAGAAGACATAGACCATTAAGGGCATTTGAGGCAGTATACTATACATTTGATCTCTGTACAAACTTTGGTATATTTAGAGATCTTCATAGGCATAGGATCCTTACAATGCATAGGCAATTGTTAACGGTTAAGCATGGTTATGATATACCAAAGGAGGTAGTAGAGGCTGGTATAGACAAGGAGTATAAAGATTGCATGTATAAGAGCAAAGAAGCCTATGAGCAGATATCTAAGGATCTTCCATTACAAGCACAATACGTTGTTAACCTTGCATATAGGTATAGGTATATGATAAGGCTTAACCTTAGGGAGGCTTACCATCTTATAGAGTTAAGGACACAGAAGCAAGGGCATCCATATTACAGGAACGTTGCACAAGAGATGTATAAGGCTATAGCAAGGGTTAACCCTACACTTGCTAAGGGGATGTGGTTTGTTGATCTTAATGAGTATGCATCAAGGATATACTCTGAGAAGAGGAAGGAGTTGAGGCTGCAAGGTCTTCATGGTATATAAATAAATAAATAATAAGAGTAAAAGTTAGAACCACCTCTCAAGACCAGATCTGCTTATCTTCATAGCCTGTTCAAGCCTCTCTAGTGCACTGCTAACCCTCTCCTTTGAGAAGTCCCTCTCACTGCAAAGGAATCTTATAATCCCTTCTTTATCAATCTCCTTGAACTCTAATGCATCAACTTGAGCAACCTCAGGTTCTAAGAATATCCTTCTTATAGCATTGTAATCTATCTGCTTAAGACCTTCTTGTATGCTCTCAACCTCTATACCCTCTAACCTCTTATACTTCTTTATAAGTTGTAAAGCCTTCTTTGCACCTATGCCCTTAAATCCATCTGGGTTGTAATCTGTTCCTATAAGAATTGCTATATCAACCAACTCCTCTCTAGTTATGGATAATGAGTTTAATAGATGCTCTAACTCTATCATCTCTGGCTCTACATCTACATACACATTCTTGTTTGGTAACTTCCTCTTACCACTTATTGCAAGGTTCCTTATCAACCTAGTAGAGCCAAATAAGAGCGAGTCATAATCTTGGCTTGCTGTAGCATAAGCTATTCCTACCTTGCTCATGTATGCTGCTGTAGCCTCCCCTTCTGCAGGTGCTTGTACATAAGGTATACCCATAAGTGATAAGAGAGTCTTAGCATCGTTAACCATGTAATCCTTTAGTATTGAGGTAGCCTGAGCATACTTCCTAGCATCATCTAGCCTTCCCTCTTGCAAGGCTTGTTCATACATAACCATTGCCTCCTCCTTAACTCTCCTTCTTGTATCTAACTCTCTATACTTTAATGATGGGGGCTTGCCATCGAATACATAAACTAACTTTATCCCCAGGCTTAATAGGTTTACACTTCTATAGAATAGCCCGCTAAGATGGCTAGTTACTCTACCATGTGAGTCCATAAGAGGCTCCCCAGTGTAACCTCTTATTGTTGCAAGGAATTGGTATAATGCATTGTATGCATCTATTGCAATAACCTTACCCCTAAGGTTCTCAAGCTTTATAGTCTTTGCAAGTGTATCTATCAATGGTTTTATATCTACGCCCATACATAGGTAAGGTAATTAATTAGATTTACGTATTTTGGTTAGTGTATAATAACAAAGCAGTACAAGCAGGTAAGAGGTTAAGGCTAGCATTAATTATAGCTATAGCAGTAGGAGTGATGGAGGTTATAGGAGGTATAATAAGCAATAGTCTAGCACTGATAAGTGACTCTTTGCATGTATTTACAGATACCATAGCTATTGCAGTTGCACTCTTAGCACTGAGGCTTTCCCTTAAGCAACATACATCACTGCTAACATACGGATACCATAGGGTAGAGGTTCTTGCAACATTCATAAACCTTGTTATGTTATCTGCAACCTCCATAGTATTGGTCTATGAGGCTTACAAGAGGGTTATGGAACCTATAAGCATAGCATGGGATACGATGCTTGCAATAGCGGTTGTAGGATTGGCTGGGAATATGCTTATGCTTAAGGTTATAAAGGCTAAAGATTACCATAGCAACTATGAGCATGGTAATGATATGCTAATTGAGAGTGCTAGGTTACATATAATAAGTGATTCACTAAGTTCCATAGGGGTTATAATAGCAAGTATAGCTATAGCATTAACCTCCTTACACCTTATAGATATAGTTGTTAGCCTAGGTATAGTTGGTCTTATAATAAGGTATGTTGCTAAGATGGTTAAGAGATGTATAATCATACTACTTGAAGGTGTACCAGAGGGTATAGATGTATCAAAGGTTAAGGATGATATATGCTCTATACAAGGAGTAGTAGGTATACATGACTTGCATGTATGGAGTATAGCATCAGATATGCATGCATTGAGTGTTCATGTTACAGTTAAGCATGACCTTATAAATAATACACAGGATATAATAAAGAGTATAAATAGAATACTTGCTAGCAAGTATGGTATAAAGCATACAACAATACAGGTAGAGTTAGAGGATATAATTACACCCAAGCCGGGGTCGGATAGTCAGGTAGTCCGCCAGCCTCGAGATCATGAGTATGATGCTAGAGATGATACAAGGGCTAGTTAGATAATGTTTATAAATAGATTAGATATATGAAGTGGGAGCTGGTGCCCGCAAGGGCTCGTGGGTTCAAATCCCACCCCCGGCGCTTAGATTGAGTTATTAAATCAGTAGTGTTAATATTCTAGTATAAGTAATTTAACTGCGTGGAAGTAGAGATAGAGTTTAAAGCAAAGGGAAATAACAAGGCTGAGATAATAGGTAAGATAGCACAACTTGCAAAGAGTGCAGAAGAATTAGGTTTAAGCATAAAAGAGATAGAGTTCGAGGAAGAGGAGGAAGAAAAGGAAGAGATGAAGGAGATTATAGAGCAGTAGTTAAATAGCATAGCAATAACAGCAATCTATATTTTAATTATTAACATTTATTAATACTAATCTAAAGATTAATGCTTACATGAGTAGTCTAAGGTTTGATGGTAAGGTTGTCTTAGTAACTGGGAGTGGTACTGGTATAGGACAAGCAATAGCAAGGAGGTTTGCTGAGCATGGTGCTAGTGTAATACTCATGGGTAGAAGGAAGGAACCATTGGAGTCTACAGCAAAGGAGTTAAACAGTATAATCTCTAAGGTTAACAGTAATGCTAAGGTAAGGTTCTTTGCTGGAGTTGATGTAAGCAGTAGAGATGAGGTTATAAACATGTTTAATACAATAGGCAAAGAGTTTGGTAAAGTAGATATACTTGTGAACAATGCAGGTGTATCTGGTCCAGTTAAGATACTTGCAGCACAACCATTCAATGAGTTCAAGGAGTGTGTTAGCATACATCTAACTGGGACCTTCTGGATGACTGTAAATGCATTAAAGTATATGAATGATAATTGCAAGGTTATAACCATAGCAACATACTTTACAGAGGAGAGACCATACGAGCAGAGACCATACAGGTTTAGAACCCCTTACACTAGTGCTCAAGGAGCAAAGAATAGACTTAGTGAGGCCTTTGCATGGGAGCTTGCAGAGAAGGGTAAGAAGATATACTTCATAGTTAGCAACCCAGGTCCAGTGCACTCTGATAGGATATACAAGACTGTATACCCAAAGGCAGCAGCAGAGTTCATAAGGATTGGAGGATTCCCTGATCTAAGGGCTAAAGATATAGAGAGGATAACTGATAGAGTACTGCCATACGTTGGTGAGTCTGATGATATGTTAAACAAAGCTATAAATGAACTTGCAGCAGAGATTGCAGATGAGAGAGGAGGGGAAGGCATTAGCATAGAGGGTGTAGAGAATGCTATAAGGGCATGCTTAAATAAGATAAGGGAGGTTGCAGAGAAGATACAGAATAATACAAAGAACATGGTTGTTGATGGCAACTTCCTTACGCAAGATGAGTGTGCAGATATAGTGCTTAATCTTGCAAGTGATGATATAAGTAGGCTTGTGAATGGTAGGATAATGCCATCGGATAGAGTCTTCTATCCTGTAAAGCCATTGATAACAACATACACTGATTATGATAATAGTAATGGTATAGATCTTAAGGGCAAGAGTATCCTATTCACACTAGGCTATAGTGTAGATAATGCTAGGATAAGAGCATTGTTGAAAGCCTTCTCCCTTGCAGGTGCTAAATGCTCTTTGCTTTTAAGTAAAGATGTTAGCATAGAACTTGATGGTATTATAATAGATGCTAGCAGTGTATACAGCATAGAGATGGATGAGAAGAATGTAAGGGAGCATATTAGAAAGGTTAGACCTGATGTGGTTATACATATGACAGGTAACTATGATTACTCTAGAGAACTTACCTCCCTTAGCAGGGATGAGTGGGATGCCCTAGTTGATAGGTTCATAAATATACCTGCTTTAATATGCAAAGAGAGTATAAATGCTGCAGTCCCTGATGGCAATGATGACCCTAGCAAGTATAGGTATGGTAGTTGTATAATGATAATAATTGGACCTGATGCCCCTATAGGCAAGAAGGTATCTAATGTTGTAAGGGCTAGATCAGAGGTATTTAGAGGTGCATTAAGACCATTTGCTGTAACTGCTACACAAGAGTTAAGTGAGGTGCTTAACTCCAACATGCGTGTATACCTTGTTCTACCAGGGAGTATAGATGGCAAAGAGCCTGATAACAACAGATTGGTAAGTACATGCTTATACCTTGCATCTGGTAGAGCATTAAAGAGAGCAGAGGTTATATACTACCCAGATGAAGTAAGGTAGTCATAGATGAACCTTGCTGCTATAAAAAGTAGAGCAGATGTTACCAACCTTCTTAATATAATATCTTTAACCTTGTTTATTAATCTAGAGCCTATCTGTGCACCAATGAATGTTCCTATCACTAGTATAGATGCAATGAAGTAATCTGGATGCCCAAGTATAACATGAGTTATTAATCCTATTATAGATGATGTTAGTATAACAAATTGTGCATTTGGGACCGCCTTATGCATATCTATATGCATTAAGAGAAGCATCATGGGGATTAACAATACACCCCCTCCTATACCAAATAGACTTGCTATTAGACCAGAGAAGAATACGATTATGGAATAATAATAATGATAATATCTGCTATGGTAATCAATATTCCTTATACCCTTATCATCTACTGCTGCTCTCCTTCTGCTTCTGTTGCTGTTTTCATACCTTTCCTATAGTATGGTCTAGTAAGCATATGGATAGATACTCCTGCAAGTATTATAGCAAAGTACAACTTGAACTCTTGTACATTGATCATTGATGATATATATGCCCCTATTACAGATCCTGGGATGGCAAACAATGCTAATCTATACGCTAATCTATAATCTATCTTGCCTTGCTTTGAGTATGATATAGTAGATGAGAGTGAGGTTGAGAATACTGTAAATAGGCTTGTACCAGATACCTTGTAAGGTTCAATATTTATCATTATAAGTGTTGGTGCTATTATGAACCCTCCACCTAAGCCTAGCATGGAGCCTAGGATGCCTGCTATAATGCTTACAGTAATAAGTAACAGTATCAGTAAAGCATGATCAAGCATGTATAGCATTGCATAGTATAATATATAAAGTAAAGAGTGTATAGCAGAATTGCAAGAAGGTTGAGGGTAATACTTGTGGGCTTTGGTGTAGTTAATCAGAGTCTGGTTAAACTCTTACTCTCTAGAATGGATGATATATATGCTAGGTATGGTATGAAGCCTAGGATAGTAGGAGTTGCAGATAGCAAAGGTTCTATAGTCTCAAGGTCTATGCAAGGATTGGATCTTAAGAGGTTGCTAGAGGTTAAGAGAGTGTATGGTAGTGTAGCAAAGTACAACCATGATGAATGTAAACTCTCAAGCATGGATGAGATGATAGAGGATGTTGATGCAGAGGTTATGGTAGAGGCTACGCCTACTAACCTTAAGGATGGTGAGCCTGGGTTAACACATATAATCAATGCAATAAGGCATAAGAAGCATGTTGTAACAGTCAATAAAGGTCCATTGGCATTAGCGATGCCATCACTTATAGAGTTAGCAGAGTACAATAACGTTGCATTAAGGTTCAGTGGCACTGTTGGAGGGGGTACACCTATACTTGAGTTTGCTAAGCACTGTTTGAAGGGCGATAGGATACTATCATTCAGAGGTATACTCAATGGTACAACAAACTACATACTTAGCATGATGGAGCAAGGGCTAAGCTTCAGTGATGCATTGGACGATGCAAGAGCAAAGGGTTATGCTGAGGCAGATCCTAGCCTAGATATAGATGGTTATGATGCTGCAGCAAAGTTAGTCATAACAGCTAACTGGGTTATAGGTATGAAGTCTACACTCAAGGATGTTAGATTTGAAGGGATAAGGAAGATTAAGCAAGAGCATATACTAGATGCAAAGTCTAAAGGTCTTGTAATAAAACTTATAGCATCATGCTCTGAGGATAGAGAGTTGATCGTTAAGCCTATGGCAATAGATAAGCATGATCCCTTATGTGTAAATGGAACCCTTAATGCTATAACATTTGTATCAGAGCACTCTGGTGAGTTAACACTTATAGGTAAGGGTGCTGGAGGTCTTGAGACAGCAAGTGCTATACTAAGAGACCTTATAGAGATAAGGGAAGTGATAAGCAAGGGTTGAAGAAAAAGAGGAAGGAGCACTACCTGTCTAAGAGTGATATAGATAGTATAGTAGAGAGTGCAAGGAGGCAATGGGGTATAGATGTAAAGAGACCAAGAGCACTAAGGATGATAGATGTTGAAGGCTCTAGCCTTGTGATCAATGATGAGTTTATGGCTGTAATAAAGGATAAGAAGAAGAATATGGATGATGCTAACATGATAATCTTACCTTTCTTAGCATCAGAATACTCATTCCTAGCATTGTTCCCTAGTGTAACAGTTGATATGGGTGCTATAAAGCATATATGCAATGGTGCAGATATCATGAGACCAGGGATAGTAAGAATGGATGAGTTCAGCAAGGGTTCTGTTGTTACTGTAAAGGATGAGAAGTATGCAAAGTACATAGCAGTTGGTATAGCCCTAGTTAGCAGTAGTGAGGCAAAGGAGATGAGCAAAGGTGCTGTGATACAGAATATGCATTATGTAGGGGATGAAGTATGGCAAGCATACAAGAGTATTTTGTAACCTGATCATATTATTATTATCTATTTTATGTTTATGCTTATTTAAATATAGGATTGATGTTAGAAGGCCTTCTGATTTTATTTATTTATTTATTATCGTTCATTTCATCTATCTATCTATAACCTTATCGATTCTTCTCTGCAACCATTAAATGTTATAGCAAGTATATCTACACCATCACCACTTGCTGCATCCCTTGCCACTGCAGCCTTGATGGCTCTTATTGCAAGATCCCTTGCCTCTTGCTCACTCATACCTTGCCTATAAGAACTCTCTATAACGCCTATAGCCATCTCAGCCCCACTACCTACTGCAGCATACTCATCTGGTAGTATTGAGCCTATTGGATCTAGTGTATATATAGCAGGCTTATTGGTATAAGGGTCTATACCACCTATGATTATCTGTGTTAACAATGGGAAGTACCTTCTCTCAAATAGCATAACAGATATCAACTTGCCTATTGAGTTGGGAGGCACCTCTCTCCTTATCTCCAATGCCCTTAGCCTTACTATTGCCTCTATCTGCCTCATGAGTATCTGCATATCTGCTACCAAGCCTGCACATGCTGCACCTACCCTCTCAGTTATCTTAAATATCTTCTTACCACTCTTACTTACAACATAGTTACCAAAGGATACCCTCTTCTCTGCTGCTAGTATCACTCCATCAGCAAAGGTTATACCTACTGCTGTTGCCCCAGGTATGAACTGCTCAAATGCCATGCAAATCTATCATTATAACTTAAATTTAGTCTTTTCTAATACACTTGATCTAGCATATACCATTACTACTACTATGGCAAGGGCAAATATAACTAATAGATAATAGCTGAACTCTGGGATAACAACAAGCTTTGCTGTAGTGAAACTGCTAGTAATGCTATCATCAGATACACTTACCTTTACTGTCCATTCCCCTTCAATACTTGGAGCAAACCTATCCTCTGCCATAGCATTAACTACAGGATTATCTGTATCCCTAGCAATGTTACCGTTAGGATCTATCCATGTGAACCTTACCTTACTAGCAGTATTATCGTGTAGAGTTACCCTTGCAGTAACCTCTTCTCCTATATTAACTATTGATGCTGATTGATCATCTTTGTAAAGGCTCAACTCAAGCCTCTTTGCAATAGTAATTATCTGAAGCCTGTTGTTTGCTGTATCAGCAACAATTATCCTACCCTTGCTATCAACTGCTATACCATGGGGATCTCTAAATTGCAGAGGCTTATCACCATATGCTCCTACAACAGCTAACTCCTTGCCATTGCTATCAAATACATGTATCTTGTTATTAACTGTATCAGCAACAAGTATGTTATCTTTGCTATCTACTGCTACACCAAATGGTCTATTGAACTGACCAAATGCACCAAACCTTAATAGCACATTGCCATTACTATCAAATACCTGTATCCTATGGTTCTCTGTATCAGCAACTATTATCCTACCCTTGCTATCAACTGCTATACCACTTGGGCTTATCAACTGTCCTTGTATACCAAATGCATATAGGAACTTGCCATTACTATCAAATACCTGTATTCTGTTATTGAAGGTATCAGCAACAAGTATGTTACCTTTGCTATCTACTGCTACACCATGTGGATAGTTAAACTGCCCTTCCCTTGTACCATATGAACCAAATGCAAATAGGAACTTACCATTACTATCAAATACCTGTATTCTGTTGTTTGCTGTATCAGCAACAATTATCCTACCCTTGCTATCAACTGTAAGGCTATGGGGCACCTTGAAATGTCCTTCAGAATCACCATATGAACCAAATGCAAATAGGAAGTTGCCATTACTATCAAATACCTGTATTCTATCATTCCCTTGGTCAGCAACTATTATGTTATCTTTGCTATCAACTGCTACACCACTAGGACCTATGAACTCACCTTCTCCAGAGCCGTATGAACCAAATACATGTATCACATTAAAAGCCAATACATGTTCTGATTGAGAGTAAGCAGGAGTTAATTCAAGTATGTAATTAATGGTAATGATAGCAAAGATAATGCCTATGGTTAAGTATATGTTTAGCATAAATAACCAATATAAAGAGTGATTAAAAACATTTCTATTACTATAATTTATAAATAAAAAATTAAAAATGTGTATTTGATTATGGTGCCTTAACTGGGTTCTCCTTAGGTGTAGTGTACCAGTTTGCATTAGGCAGTGCTATAAGACCCATTCCACCCCAGCTGTCTATATCAACATCTCCAGCAATAACTGGTTCATCACCGCTTATATCAACTACCCTTAGCACTGGGGCGAACTTTGCTGTAACATATGCATACAAGCCTCCACCCTGCTTATAGCCATAGCTTACACCATGTGTACCTGGATAGCCTGGTAGTACAAACTTCTGGTATCCCTTTGGATCATCATAGTTCAACTTTATAACTGTTATTGCAGCCTTAGCAGTATCACCAAACAACCCTGGTAGACCTCCAGAGTTTGCTTGCACTAGCCATTTACCATCTGGGCTTATTGGTGCCTGTATTGGTACAGCGTTAACTGGTATTATATCTACAAGTTGTGCCTTAGATGGTCCTCCTACTGCAGAGCCTATATCATACAGTATTAATCTACCTTGCAGTAGATCCTTATGATTAAGTGATATCCATGATGTTGCCCAGTACCTATGCCCATTTATCTCTGGCCCTATGTATGATGCTATTGGTATACCTGGACCTAACTTATCATTTGGATCATCTGTTGTAAGATCTGGTAGCTCTGCTGCATTCTGTACAAACAACTCCTTACCAGTACCATTCTCAGCATCAAATTGTACTACTGCTATATGGTTAGCCATGTGGTATGGTGCAGCTATAAGGTTATCTTTAGTCATCCAGAATCCATGTGGACCAGCCATTGGTACACTTGCTGGTATACTCTTCTTCTCTACCTTCTCTGGTGGTACATTAGGATCAAATGCTTGTTGTGCATTAACTGCTACAAACCTTGACTCACCATTTATACTAGTTACTATCCACTTGTTGTTTGAACTAACTACTATGTGTGCTGGAGCCTCTCCTACCTTTATGTAGTTCTTAACTATCTTCTTTGTTGCAGTATCTATTATTGTTATGTAATCATCATGCCAGTTAGTCTGTGCTATATACTTACCATCTACAGACTCCCAGAGGTTATGAGGATTGTTCAATCCTTGGGTTATCTTCTCCTTAACCTTCCATGTATTAGCATCTACTACAACTACTGTCCCTGGCCATGGTTTGCCTAACTTGCCTGTAGGATCGCCTGCTAACTTATCTGCATCAAACTGAGCATCTATCCATATCTCACCTACACCAGGTGTTGATGGTGGTGCCTTAAACTCACTCCTGTGTGATGGCCAGAAACCTGGGCTATATAACCATGGTGCGAACTTCTCTACTGTAACATCACCTGGGCCTGTGCCCTTCTCACCAGTTATAGCATTTAATGGTACACCAGCAGATATTATACCAGTCATGTATGGGTGTATTGCACATACATAAACATACACACCAGCATCTGGTTTGAATACTGGTGATCTGTTACCTGGGGCAAGTATTGTGAATGTCTTTGCTGTAAACTCTGGATCCTGGTTGAGTTGGAGATCAGTTATCCTTGTTACAAATGTTATAGTATGTACTGTTGCTGTCTCACTTGCATCCCATATTATTGGAGTCCCAGGTTTAACCTGCATAGCAGTAGGCATGAACCATGGAGTAAACTCTGATACAACTATAGTCCTTGGCATCTCAACCTGCTCCTCTGGCAACTCGCCAGTTACTGCTCTTGCTTGATAGTATACAGTTACAGTTGCCTCAAACTTATCTCCCTTTGCATTATGTAATGCAACTGCTACTGCATTATTGAATACCCAAGTACCCTCATTACCTACACCAAAGTAAACCTCTAGATCTCCCTCAAATCCTGCTAGAGGTCCCTGACCTATGTATGGTATAGCATTAGGGAATGTACCCTTTGGATGTACTATTGCTACATCAACTGAGTTGTTTGCCTTGAATGTTATTCTACCTGAGTATACTGTATTCTCCTTTGGTGGTAACACTACTGCTATCTGATGTTGCTCATGACCAACACCAAATGTCTCAAAGTCAGATGTTAACTGCTTTGTCTCAATAACCCTCTTTATCCTTGCTGCCTCGCTATTCTGCAATGCTATTGGAGCAATGAGAAAACCTACTAATGCAATCCCAGCAACTATTGTAGCAAGTACGGCTTTGTTCATCATATAACCTTATTACTAATGAGTATATAAGAGTTTTGTACCATAATGCTTAATAACATCAACATCTTACTGTAATCTTACATATCTTACATTATTATATTCTATATTATTAGATTAGAGAGGTTTCAATCCTATAAAACTTATGTTATGATAACTTATCAAACCTCTTCATAACGTGTGCTATCTCATCTATCATATCTGTAGGCATTATATGCAAACCAAATCTGTTGTAAGCATTGATACCAGCAAGCCCATTTATGTATGCAGATGCTATACATGCATTCAATGTACTTAACCCTTTGGCAAGCAGTCCAGCAGTTAAGCCAGAGAGTATATCTCCAGTACCTCCAACTGTCATTGCGGGAGTATGTGTATTATTAATGAATACACTATCCCCATCTGATATAACATCTACCCATCCTTTGAGTAGTATAGTTATATCATACATGCATGCTTGCTCTCTTACATTCTTTACCCTCTCCTCTATGCTATTGCCAGCATCTATACCAAATAATCTCTTGAACTCACCAGCATGGGGTGTTAATACAACCTCTCTGCCTTTAACAACCTTTAGTATATCGCTAACTAATGCACTTGCATCAAGCACTATTCTAGCATTATGATTATCTATTAGATCAATAACAAGATCCTTTAGTGCATCAAACCTTGCTATGCTAAGACCCATACCTATTGCTGCTGCATCAACATGCTTTGGTAACATGCCCATGAGTCTATTAACACTTCCTTTGGTTAACTTTGCATCTGGCAATGGAAGTACTATTATGCTAGGGGTATATGCTCTTAATGCTACTGCTATGCTCTCTGGGACTGCTGTATAAACAAGATCAACCCCGCTTCTATATGCTGCTAGAGATGCAAGTAATGGTGCCCCATGGTATATCTTGCTCCCTCCAACTATGAGTACTGTGCCATTATCCCCCTTCTTTGATCTAGCACTTCTAGAAGGTAACAATGATGCTATTAAATGCTCATTTACCTCATTAGCAATGCTCATCCTTGCTCATCCATAACCTACTTCTTATGCATAAACCTTCCTTGCAAATGCTAGATATGCTGTATGCCCAATCATCCTAAACATTGGTCTACTCATGCCTTCCCTAGCCTCTATATGCCTTATCATTATCTCAGTGAACTCTAGATCTATGAAGTTGTTTGATCTAAGTGCTGTAGCAAGCCTCTCAAGTTGGTTCATTGTAGGGCATATTGCACATACGGGAGCACTGCCCTTTAATGCATTGTACACATTGCTAACAACACTCCATGGCTCACCCATATCTATTACAGCAGCATCAACATCCTTAACATCTATACCATCCTTAGCATCCTTGTTTATTATGGTAACGTAATCCTCAAGGCCTAACTTGCTCAGGTTCCTCTTTGCTATTGGTATGAACTCATCCCTTACCTCATAAGAGTACACATGACCACTAGGCTTTACTATACCTGCTATGAAGGTTGTAAGTGCACCACTCCCTAAACCTATCTCTAGAACCTTTACACCTGATTGCAGACCTAATCTAGATGCTATATACCCCATATCCTTTGGATAGACTATCTGTGTCCTCCTCTCGCCCTTCATAACTATATCATATACCAATGGTTTAAGTAAGTATACCCTCTTACCAAGGCTACTCTCTATGTAAGATCCATAACTCTTACCTATAATACTACCAACATCTATTATGCCTATATGCGTGTGCATAACCTTGCTCTTCTCAACCTTAACAAGCCATGAACGCTTTACATAATGCAAGAGTACATATGAGCCCTCTTGTATTATTGTGGAGTTATTAGTAATACTCTCGCTTGCATTAACACCAATATCAATATTATTATAATTCATCTGCATATCTATAACTGCTATTTATATTTAATCCATTCTATACTAAAAATATTAGACTACATCATCACCAACTATCTTTGCTGCCTTACCCTTTAACTTTATATCTAACTTGAAGTCATCTGGGGTTAGTGTATCCTTGGTACGTCTCTTTATTACAAGTCCACATTTACCTGCAGCAAGTAACTTGCCTCTAACACAACTTGCGTATGCACATGATGGTCCTAAGCACTCCTGCTCTAACCAATCACACCATATAACATTCCCTTTATACCTTAAGACATTCTTACCACACTTGAACCATGCACACCTAGCCCAGCAGTTACCATCCTTATCTGGTCCCTCAACCTTCATACCTACTATATTAATTTACGGTATACTAGTAAAAATAATTTTCTATTATGGGCGAATAGTTAAATCTATCCGTCTTGATTATACTTACATGGGTAACTATATAATGCGTATAGCAAATGATGAGTTTGAGGCTAGTGTATTCAGCAAGAAGGCATACTATACAGCAATGAGAAGAAAGTGGAGCAGAGGCACAAAGATACTCTTGGTTAAGAAGAGTGCACAAGGTGATGCCTTCATAGGTTATGCTGTAGTTGATAAGGTATTAGGGATAGAGGAGATGGATTTAGATGATAAGAAGTTATGTATAGAGAATGCATGGAGTAATAAGATAATATTCAGCAAACTGGTTAGACTAGAACCACCTGTACTAGTAAAGAATACAGTTGTAAGCAAGTGGCCTCAGAAGGGAGCCCTTCTGCATGGTGCGCCTATAAGTGATGAGGATCTTAATGCAATAGTTGAAGCAGCTAGCATAAAGATAAATTATTATTGAAAGATATAAAGTAAGATAAGAATGGTACTTGTTATAAGGAACTAATTATAATTATATTACTATCAAGTGCTAAATCATTTAAATAAGATTTATATTAAATTGATTAGAGATTAATGATATAATATGCTTCAAGCAGAACCAATATACATAGACTGGAATAACTCTCTTAACATACTTGATAGTGCATACAAGGCTAGTCTCTTTGTTCTAATAATAGGTGCTAAAGGTACTGGCAAGACAACCTTAGTTAGAAAGTTTGCCCATATGCATGGGAAAGAACTTTACACAATAAACTTCTCTTTACGTACTAGGGAGAGCCATCTGATAGGTATGCAGACTATAAGCAATGGTAATGTTGAGTTTGTGGAGGGATTGCTTATAAGATCTATGAAGAGTGGATCCTTGCTATATTTAGATGAGTTGAATGCTGCAGAGGCTGATGTACTGCTTAGGTTAGATGAGGCATTGGATGATAGGAGGCAGATAGTGCTTAAGGAGGCAGGAGGGGATGTTGTAAGGGCTAAAGAGGACTGGTTTGTAATAGCAACTATAAACCCATTATCACATATGGGTACAAAAGAGCTGCCACCACAGTTACTTAGTAGGTTCCCTGTAAGGATAAGGATGGAGTATCCTCCACCAGATATAGAGTTAAAGATAGTTAAGGCTCATGTGCAACTAGATGCTAGAGAGGAAGAGGTTGTAAGGAAAGCAATAAAGTTAGCAAACACCCTTAGAGAGGCTGCCTCTGTTGAGGAGTTATACTATAGCCCAAGCATAAGGGAGAGTATAGCATTTGCAAAGTTGATCAAGCAAGGCACAGATGCAAAGGTTGCTGCAGAGGCAGTATTTGCTAATGTTTATGAGCAGTGGGGAGGTACAGAGTATAGGAAGGTAATGGATATCATAACCTCCTTATTCTAACTAATATATTTATTATAGAATTATATTATTTTAGATAGATGATTAGGGATGATGTACTCATAGATATAGGTACGTTCTTAATAAAAGCATGGTCTGGCAAGAATGCTGTAGTTAAGATATCAAAGAATCCAAGGATAGACTATGAGAAGTCTATAGTTAGCATACCAAATCTAGATGTATTCTCTGGTGAGGAGTTCTCTAGGTATAGGCAATGGAGGGTTGCATGCTGGATACTTGCAATGAGGCTCAAGTACTCTACCAAATACCTATCAGATGATATAGCATATGGGCATGTACTTAATACCCTTGAGCAGAAGAGGGTTACACTACTAGGCTTAAAAGAATGGAGTGGTATGCTTAATGAACTACTATATGATGAGGCTGTATCATGGCAGGATAAACCCTTGGTAAACTCTCTATATGGTATACATAGAAGGGTTGTTGCATTCTCTCAGTACTTCCTAACTGGGTATATAAAGGGTGATCTAGATGGCTTTGATCTTGCGAAGGTTGAGAATGCTGCAAATATAGCAAACAAGATAGTTGATGAGGCTATAAAGAATAACTATGGCACTGAGTGGGTTGAGAAGCAGGTACCAAAGGTTCTAGATGCCTTAGGTGCAACTCCATTGCTTAGCATACCCATACCATTCTCTAGGGTAAGGATGGGTGTTAAGCTTAAGGATGAAGAGGTTTATCTAGCATTAAGGAGGTTGTTAAAGTTAAAGGATGATACGAATGATGATTTAAGTAATAAGGTTAAGAGTATAATGGATGGTAGGGATGTTAGGAAGGAGTATGAGATGATTAAGAGGATGAGTGCAATAGCAGGAAAGAGGGAAGAGGTTAATATAGCAAAGGCTTTAGATGTACCAGAGTTAACAGATGAGATAATACTGCAAGATCCAGATCTAGTAAACAGGTTAAAGATGATGCTTAGAAACTGGAAGAAGGGCATGGTTGAGTACTATGCTGCTAGTGGAGATGAACTTGATGTTGAGATGCTATTAACTAATGCAGGTAAGCCATTCATAAATGAGCAGAACCTTAAGATAAAGAGCAGGTTAATGCTATTACTTGATCACTCAAGCAGTATAGCAAGTGATGAGTATGAGTATAAGAAGGCTTTCATGGCACTATGCAAGGTACTAGATTATCTAGGGATAAACTTCATTGCTCTAGCATTCAATACATCTAAAGGTAAGGCTAGATGCTGGGTTATAAAAGGTAATGATGAACATTGGAGCAAGGCATGTGAGAGGAGGCTTCAAGCAATAAAGGCTAGTGGGGGTACACCATTGGCAGAGGTGTATGAGAGGATAGAACCTATAGTAAAGGCATTCAAGCCAGATATATTCATGACATTCTCTGATGGTGAGCCTAATGATCCATCTGCTACTAAAGAGGTTATAAAGAGGTTCAAGGGCATGAATATAAAGATGATATCGTTTGGTATAAGCAATAACACTTCTAGAGCATTAAGTATAACACAGAATCTAAAGTATTTAGGCTATGATAGATGCGTTGCAGTTAGTAGGATAAGCGATATGCCAAAGAAGGTCTTCATGCTATTAACTGTCTAACTAATAGTAACCATGAGCACCAAAGAGCATATGCTAGATATGCTACGCAAGAGGCTATATAGGTTAGATGATAACATTAGCCTAACAGAACAAGTTAAGATCAATGCTAAAGATAACAATAGGATACCATCTGCAGTATTGATAGTGATACACTTCACATACAATGAACCAAGGATAATACTATGCAAGAGGAGTAGTAAACTTAGCAAGCATGCAAATCAGATATCCTTCCCTGGAGGAGTGTACAAGGATGAGGATAAAGATATTCTTGTTACAGCATTAAGGGAGTGCATGGAGGAGATAGGGTTAGAGGTTAAGAAGGAGCATGTTATAGGCTACATGGATACCTTTAATACATTCTCATCTAACTTTGTGATACTCCCATTCGTTGCATTCTTAGATCTTATAAGTATGCTTAAACCTAATCCTAGGGAGGTTGATGAGATAATAGATGCTCCCTTGCATGAACTGCTTAAGTGCATGTATAAAGATGAAGAGCATGCATACTACTACTATACTGATGCTTATAAGTTTGTTTATAAGGGATATGTTATATGGGGTGCTACAGCAAGAATACTTAAGGCATTAAGGGATATGATATATTATACTTATTAATCAAAGATAGATAAATTAAAATTGCGTATAGATGAGCATTCTAATAGATGCGTATAATCGCAATAGGTAGTAAGGTGTTTGTAACAAGCTTCCAGATGGCTGGGATAGAGGGTATATATGTAGACTCACCCATGGATGCTATGAGCAAGATAAACAGCATAATAAGCAAGGGTAGTAGCAATAATAATAGCAATGATGTTGGTCTTATACTAATAAGTGATGATGTAGCAGCAAGTATAAGGAAGGAGCTTACAGAATTTAGGGCAAAGAACCCTATACCACTTGTATTTGAGCTCCCTGCCCCAGGTAGCAAGAAGGTTCAGGTTAACTATAGGATGTTACTAAAGCAGATACTAGGAATTTAATTTAATTATCGTTACAGTATAAACAAATAATAATTATATAATGAGTAGCATAAGGATATAGCATGAAGGCTGTTATGCTAGATGATTCTAGAAATAATAGTGTAATAATAAAGGATATTCCTACTCCAACCATAGGTGATGGAGATATACTGGTAAAGATGCATGCATGTGGGCTATGTGGTTCAGATATAGAGAAGGTTTATGGAAGGTATGGTGTAGTATCAAGGAGGCTAGGGCATGAACCTGCTGGAGAGGTTGTTGCTGTAGGCCCAAGTGTTAAGGATATAAAGGTAGGGGATAGGGTATTTGTACACCATCATGTACCTTGCTACTCATGCTACTACTGTAATCATGGAGATTATACTATGTGTGAGCATTACCAGAGGAGTAATATAGAACCATGTGGACTTGCTGAGCTATTCCTAGTGCCAGAATGGAATGTTAAGAGGGGAGGTGTTATAGTTCTACCAGAGCATGTATCATACGATGAGGCAGCAATGATAGAACCATTGGCATGCTGCATAAAGGCATTCAAGAAGGCAGGTATAAAGGCTAATGAGAGCATTGCTATACTTGGTGTAGGACCTGCTGGTATAATGCATGTTATGCTTGCTAAACATCTTAATGCTGAGCATATAATTGCTATAGATATAAATGACTTTAGGCTTAACTTTGCAAAGTCTCTAGGAGCAGGTATGGTATTGAATGCAAAGAATGATGATATCAATGCTAATGTTAAGGCTATAACCGATGGTAGGGGTGTAGATATTGCTATAGTTGCTACAGGTAGCATAAATGCTCTGCAGAGTGCATTAAGCATAGTAAGGAGGGGAGGTAAGGTTCTGCTCTTTGGTGTCCCACCTAAAGGATCTAGCATGCAAATGGATCTTAACCATTTATTTAACAATGAGATAAAGATAATCCCTAGCCTTGCAGCATCAGATTACGATACCAAGGAAGCATTTGAGCTTATAGCAAGCAAGAGCATAGATATAGCAAGGATAATAACACATAGGTTTGATCTAGATCATGCAATTCAGGCTATAGAATGTGCACATAGAGCAGATGATGCCATGAAGGTTATAGTTGTATCATAACATAATGCTAATTACTGTACTTTAACTAATACTAAGAGTCTCCTTACTATACCATTTAGCATAGATACTACAACGCTAATCTTAAATCTACTTACTACTGTTATTGCAAATGCACATACATTTAATATGAACGATGCTAGCATAACACTCCTTAGCCCAAAAAGCTCTGCTACCATACCTCCTAGCATAGAACCTACTATTACTGCTATACTTATTATTGACTCTAGTAATGAGCCTGCTGATGCCTTAGATCCATTGCTGTTGTTGAATAGATTGATGAGTGAGCCTAAGTATAGTAGACTCCATGATACCCCTAGTATAACCTGCACTGCTATCATGTATAGGTAACTTGTAGCAAAGTAGTACAAGATGAAGACTAGTGCTGATAACATTGTACCTAACTGCAATAGCATGGGGTTAATATTATGCTTGTTAACTATTCTACCCATTACCTTACCCATGAAGATGAATTGTGCTAATGCATTTATTGCATATATACTACCTATCTCTATACTACTTAATTTAAGTTCATCATGCAAGAATATTGGGAATATGCTCCATGTCATACTTGCGCCAAGGTGCCTTAGCATGAATGTAGAGTATACTGCACTATTCCTCTTTAAGAGATGAAGTATTGAGTCATTTACCCTTGTAACTCCGCTATAATTATCACTATTATGGTAAGCATCTATGCAAGTCTTATCATCATTATTACTTGTATTAAGCCTAAGTGATAATATGAAGCCTAGGAGGAACATACTACCAGCAGATATGAACGCTAGATTGTAGTTATTGCTAGCATACTGTATAATTCCTGAGGATAGAGAACCTATAAGCCACCCTAGTGAGCCAAAGGATGTAACTCCAGCAAGCCCAGAGTTGTTACCCTTGCTATGTGCTAATGATAAGAGTGCACCTGCATAAATACCAGTTGCTACTCCAGCAGATACTCTTAACAGCAGTAGAGTAAGTCCATCGTATGCTAATACATGCATATAGAATGATGCTGCAGAGGCTAAGAAGCCTAGCCTAACAAGCATGACCATATTACCATGCTTATCACTCTGCCTACCAAAGTATACGTATGATAAGGCTTGTGCTAATCCATAAGCACTTGCTATAACTCCAACCATTAAGTATGAGTTGGTTAGCATGTTTGCTAGTATAGGCACGAATATAGATACAGAGCTTAAAGATGAGCTCTCTAGCATGTTTAGAAGCTTTAGTTTGGTAGTAGTAGTAGTTGTTGATGTTTTAATATACATACGTGGTCTTACACTATCTCCTCTATGCCTTAACTATCTATTATAGTATATAAGTATTTTTATGTATTGATGGCTCTTAACTTAACATTACCTTTAGCATACAAGCCAAGAAGGTGATTGTATTGTAAAGAGTTAAATAATTCTTTATGGCATGAATATGCAATGAGCATGGACTGGGGTATGAAGAATAGATTATCAAGGATATTCAAGAGTGATAACAGAACTGTTATGCTTGCTGTAGACCATGGATACTTCCAGGGTCCTACTACTAGGCTAGAGAACCCAAAGAGGACTATTGAGCCTTTACTACCATATGCAGACTCAATAATGCTAACTAGAGGAGTGTTAAGGAACTGTGTAGATGCTAGAAATGATATACCAGTAGTGCTTAGGGTATCTGGAGGGGTTAGCATACTTAAGCAGGATCTATCTGATGAGGATATAACAACAAGCATAGAGGAGGCTATAAGGCTTAATGCTAGTGCCTTAGCCTTATCTATATTTGTAGGGGAGGAGCATGAGCATAGAACTCTAGTGAATCTAGCAAGGCTTGTTGATGAGGCTGAGCGTTATGGTATCCCAGTGCTAGCAGTTACAGCTGTAGGTAGGGAGATGGCTAGGGATGCTAGATACTTAGCATTAGCATGTAGGATAGCAGCAGAGTTAGGTGCAAGGATGGTTAAGACATACTACTGTGAGAACTTTGAGAAGGTTGTAGATAGTTGCCCTGTACCATTGGTTATTGCTGGTGGTAAGAAGATACCAGAGTATGATGCATTGAAGCTTACATACAATGCTATTAAGGATGGCGCATCTGGTGTAGATATGGGTAGGAACATATGGCAGTCAGATCACCCAGTAGCAATGATAAGAGCAGTTAGAGCAATAGTACATGATAATGCAACTGCTGATGAGGCATGGCAGTTATTCAATGAGCTTAAAGATAAAGAGAGTAGGGAGGTTTTAATAAATCAGTAACCATTTACTTATATAATGGATTCTTAATAAATTGCATGATGAACTGCTATGATATTAAGGATAAGGTTGCAATAGTAACTGGTGCAAGCAGAGGTATAGGGGAGGCAACTGCTAGAGTTCTAGCAAAGCATGGAGCAAAGGTTGCAATTATCGCTAGAGACCTTAATAGGCTAAAGGAGGTTGCAGCAAGCATAGAGAATGCCTTGCCTATAAGGGCTGATGTTACTGTAGAGGGTGATGTACAGTTAGCAGTTAACGAGGTAATGAAGAACTTCGATAGAATAGATATACTTGTTAATAACGTAGGTTACATAAACGATCCTACTCCATTCCATCTTATGCATGATGAGGACTGGGAGGCATTAATAAACCTTAATCTGATGAGTACTTTAAGGATGACTAGGGCAGTTATACCAATAATGATGGAGCAGAAGGATGGTTGCATAATAAATGTATCCTCAGTAGCAGGTATAAAGGCGTATAGGATACCCCTTGCATTATACAACACATTAAAGGCTGGGATAATAATGTTCACTAAGAGTATAGCATTGGAGTATGCACAATATAATATAAGATGCAACTGCGTATGCCCAGGTACTATTAGGAGCAAGTTCTTGGAGCCTTACATGGAGGATAAAGAGAGTATGGAAGGCTTGAACAGGTTACAGCCATTGGGTAGGATAGGAGAGCCTGAGGATGTTGCAAATACTATAGCGTATCTTGCATCAAGGCATGCAAACTGGATAACAGGAACTATGGTTATAGTTGATGGAGGACTAAGCATAACCTAACATAATTTATATTAATTTATTCTTGCAGATATAAATTAGATTAAATAAAAAAATAAAATTATATTTGAATTGATCATCTCTTAATGCATAATAGCGGGGGTCGCCAAGCCTGGTCAAAGGCGCTGGGCTTAGAACCCAGTCCCTTAGGGGTTCGTGGGTTCAAATCCCACCCCCCGCACCAGTTAAGATGATAGAATAGGAGAGATATTACGTAACTCATTAACAACCTTCTCTAATACACTTACAGTATAATCTATCTCATGCTCCTCATTGTATATCCCAAGTGTTAGCCTTAGCGATCCATTCCTAGCATCCTTACTTAGGTTCATTGCCCTTAGCACATGCGACTCCTTCTTCTTAAGAGTTGAGCATGCAGATCCTGTAGATGCACATATCCCATGCTCATCTAACTTTATTATAAGATCCTCACCGTTTATGCCTAAGAATGATATATTTGTTGTATTAGGCAACCTATCCTTAGCGGTGCTGTTTAGCCTTGTGTACTTTATACTCTCAAGTATTGCTCTCTCAAGCTTATCCCTTAAAGCCTTAACTCTGCTTGAGTATACATCTACAAACTCCCTTGACATCTCAGCAACCTTGCCGAACCCAACAACAGCAGGTATATTCTGAGTCCCTGATCTTAATCCATACTCATGCCCTCCACCATGAACTATGGGCTCTAATGGTATGTTACTGTTTATGCATAATGCCCCAATACCCTTTGGTCCATACAACTTATGGGCAGATAATGTTATAAGATCTACGCAAAGGCTCTTAGCATCTAAAGCAATCTTACCTAATGCTTGTGCAGCATCTGTATGCACTAAAGCATTGTATCCATGTGCAATCTCTGCTATATATTTCAATGGCTGTATGCTCCCTACCTCATTGTTAGCAAGCATAACACTAACAAGTATGGTATCTCTGTTCTCTCTTAATGCATGCTCAATGGCATCTATGCTTACTATTGCATTGGAGTCAACTGGTATGTATGTTACCTTAAAGCCTTCATGCTCTAATGCCTTACAAGGCTCAAGTATAGATTCATGCTCTATGCTACTAACTATTATGCTCTTACCCTTGCCCTTTAATGCATATGCTATGCCTTTTAATGCTAGATTGTTTGCCTCAGTTGCACTAGCAGTAAATACAACCTTTGCATTAGCATTAAGGTTAATAGCATCCTTTATACTCTCTCTAGCATCATCCAATGCCCTCTTTGCCTCTCTGCCTAAGGAGTGTAATGATGAAGGGTTGCCATACTTTATGCTCATGTAAGGCATCATAGCCTCTATAACCTTATCATGTAACCTTGTTGTTGATGCATTATCAAGATATACTACCATACCATGGTATCACCAATAACACTGATTATTTATCTCATTATATTAAGACTCCCACTCTTATAACCCCATGCATCTATGCTAACATGTGTGAACCCTAGAGATCTAAGCATGGAGTATAGTGTATCTAACTTATCCTCATCAAATAGTTTACTACGCTCATCCCTACCAACCTCTACCCTTGCTAATATGTAGCCATTATGCTCATGCATCCTAACCCTAACCTGTTTAACATTGAATATGCTCTTAACCATGCTCTCAGCCCTCTCAACCATCTCAAGCCTCTCCTTTGTAACCATAACACCATATGCAAGTCTAGATGCTAAGCATGCATTAGATGGTTTATCATAAAGGGATAAACCCAATTCCCTTGCAATTGATCTAACCTCCTTCTTGCCTATCCCTAACTCAAGCAAAGGGCTCCTTACACCATTATCCCTTAATGCCTTAAGCCCAGGTCTATATTCAAGCATATCATCAGCATTTGTACCATCAACTATAACATCTACTTGCTCTTTATCTGCTACTGCCTTTAAATGCATAACTAGTCTGCTCCTACAGTAGAAGCACCTCATGCTATCATTATTAACGAAGTTGCTATCCTCTAACTCATCATACTCTATTATTATATGCCTTATCCCTATCTCCCTTGCTACCATCTTAGCATACTCTAACTCATCCCTTGCTAGAGTCTTATAATCAGCTGTTACTGCTAATGCATTATCCCCTAAAGCCTTATATGCAGCATATGCAACAAGTGCACTATCTACTCCTCCAGATAGGGCAACCAATACTCTATGCTTATCCTTGAACCAGGAGATGAGTTCATCTATACCATTCTTACTCATTGCCTTTGATCAACTTATTATGCACAATGCTATTTATTATTGATGCTGCTAACCTATATGATATATTTAACTCCCTAGCAATATTACTTACATCATCATACTCTGCTTTATAATGTATTATCTTACCATCTGCACCCATAGCAACCTTCACTCTAACAGTGTAATCCTTACCCATTATGCTCATAGGTACGTGTATTATACTCCTAGGGACTATGTATCTACTACTCTCATATACCCTAACACCTAGAGTGCCAGATTCCTTTACTAATGTATCTAATATGCTACCAATATCCTCGCTAGTGCATAATGCTCTAACTATGTATACTGGTCTACCCTTCTTACCTATAGCACTTATAACATTAACATCCCTTGCATTTCTAGCAAGTAATGTATCTATTAGATCTCCTACTACCTCTCCATCAACATCATCTATGCTAGTCTCTAGCATAGTTATGCTATCCTTAACAAACATACCATGCTCTTTAGCAAGGATAACCCTAAGTATATTTGGCAGATTAAGATGGTCTAGGCTCTTGCTACCAGCACCATAGCCTAGGCTTAAGCACTCAAATGCAGGATAGAAGTCTATAGAGCACTCTGCTAGACTAACAAGCATCGCTGCACCAGTTGGTGTGGTTAACTCCTCCTCAACTGAACCACCTATGAGTGTGAACCTCTTGCCCTTGAATATCTCTAATACAGCTGGTGCTGGGTTACTTACCCTCCCATGTGAGAATTCTACATAACCACCTCCTATTGCTACCTTACTTGAGTAGATCTTAACATCATCTTTAAATATATTCAAGTTATCCAGTGCTACAGCAGTACCCAATATATCTACTAGAGTATCTATGCTAGATATCTCATGGAAGTGAACATTAGAGTAATCCTCTCCATGCACCCTAGCCTCTGCCATTATGATCTCATTTACACTACTTATAGCAAAGTCCTTTGCCTTAGCACTTAACCCTAGATGATCTGCACACCTTGATATTGCATCGTATATCTCAATACCCTTACGCTCCTTACTGCTCCCATTACCATACTTTACATTAAGCATAGATGCCTTGAAGCCACACCTATTAACATACTCAAATGATACCTCCCTTAAATTAAACCAATCCACAACATCCTTACATCTATGCAAGGAGTCTATAACCTTCTTCTTATCTGCACCCAGATCAACCAACGCAGATAATAGCATATCCCCTGCAATACCAGCTGTCTGAGCATCTATCAATAACAGCATCTTTACATTCTAACCTTGAAAATGTATATAAAGATATTCTACCTGCATAGCATAGATGATAACCATCATAGGCTCTGGTAAGGTAGGAAGCTCAATAGCATTACAAGTAGGCATGAGGGAGTTGGACGATATAATGCTTGTTGATGTCATTAAAGGCTTACCTCAGGGAGAGGCTATGGATATATCACATATGCTTGCTGAGCAGGGCAAGGATGTTAAGGTTAAGGGTACCAATGATTATGCTGATATAAAAGGCTCAAGCATAGTTGTTGTTGTTGCAGGTGTAGGAAGGAAGCCAGGGATGACAAGGATGGATCTGCTTAATACAAATGCTAGTATAATTAAAGATGTTGCAAAGAATGTAAGGGAGTATGCTAAGGATGCTATAGTAGTTACTGTAACTAACCCATTGGACCCAATGACGTATATAGTAGCAAAGGTAACTGGGTTCAGATCAGATAAGGTTATGGGTATGGGTAACATGCTAGATCTCTCAAGGTTTAAGGAGTTCATAGCTGAGGAGTTAAATGTATCAAGGAGATCCATAAGTGCATTGGTTATAGGGGAGCATGGAGAGAATATGCTCCCATTGGTAAGATACTCCTCTGTAGCAGGGATACCTCTTACAATGCTAATAAGCAAGGATAAGGCTAAAGAGTTGGTTGAGAAGACTAGAAGGGTTGCTGCAGAGGTAATAGCATTAAAGGGTGCAACCATACATGCTCCAGCAAATGCAGTTGCAAGCATGCTAGATGCTATAGTTAATGATAGAAGAGAGGTCATGCCAGTATGCGCTATGCTGAATGGAGAGTATGGTAACAATGGTGTATGTATAGGTGTACCAGCCATAATAGGAGAGGATGGTATAGAGAAGATAATAGAGTTGGAGCTTGATGAGGAGGAGAGCAGGGTATTCAATCAGGGTATTAACTCAGTAAGAGATGCTATAAGATCTATAGAAAATATTCTTTGATCTAATAGACTTAGTTGTCTCTTGTTATTTTTAGTTGTTTATTATGAGAAAGCCCCGGGCGGGATTCGAACCCGCGACCTCTTCCTTACCAAGGAAGCGCTCTAACCAGGCTGAGCTACCGAGGCTTTGATGTACTTCTGCTCTATTAGGTAAATTAATACTTTCTATTCTATTATGTAATGTTTATTAATCTTATTGTTGGGCTTAATCTATAAGTATGCATGAATGTTACCTATACTGCAAGACAAGGGCGGGGGTAGCCAAGCCTGGCCAAAGAGTATAACAACTTGGATGCGCGGGACTTAAGTTGCCATGCTAAGTCATCCCGTCCGTAGAGGTTCGTGGGTTCAAATCCCACCCCCCGCACTATTTGCTAGGTTATCTAACCATACCTTAACCTTATCAACAAGAGGATCATCTTTAATATTTATAAAAGCATAGGATCTGCTAGGATCCTTTGAATTAACCAACTCTATGAACATCTCCTTACTGCTATTATTAAAGAGTATCATAGTAAAAGGTATATTAACTACCTTAAGATTACCCTTTAGCTCTTCCTTTATACTATCCATCTCTTTATATTTAACTAATGATATATCAATAAGTAGTTTAATATCTATGCCCTTTGATAGTATCTTTCTAATTATATCTGGCTCAAGTCTTCTAGTAGCATAGTATATGCTTTTAATATCTACATCATCAAGCCTACTCACAACAGTTCTTACAAACTCATCATAATCTGTTAGTAATCTTGCATTATAGTATATATCCTCAGTCTTTATCTGTAACAGCTTGTATATCTCATCTATATCAAACTTACCACTACTCTTAAGTACATCTATCATAAGTAACTTCTTTGAGTTCTTAACATGCTCAAATAACATCCTTATAGCCTTCTCATATATAACCTTGCCTAGTGTAGTATGAACATACTTACCCTGCCTCTTCTCTATTAATCCAGAGTCAACAAGTTGCTTTAACCTTGTGTAGTACTGCTTCTTTGTTAACCCTAGCCTATCAGCTGCATCCGTCTCTGCCTCTATACCTTCAATACTATGCAGGAATATCTTTAGGGCATCATACTTTGATAGTATTCCCAGTATATTGGAAGTTTCCTTTAGTATATAATCTATATTATTATTATCATTATATCCCATCACACTCTATACTTATATCAAAAAATTAAAGTTAATGTGGGATAAACACGTGTTTATTACACATTATTTAGTTAAGAATATACTTTCTATACCAGAGATTATGAACTCTATTGCTATTGCTGCTATCAATATAGCCATTACCCTTGATACTATAAGTGAGCCTAATTGCCCTAACAGTCTATTAAGCATGTGCATGAAATTAAATACTATTAGGGTTAGCATTATTGCTATACTAACAGATAATAATGCTACTACTATACCATAACGTTCAAGTGTTATTATGGTAGTTGTTATAGCCCCAGGTCCAACAAGCAAGGGAAATGCTAAAGGCACTGCACCAACCTCTATAGCATTACCCCTCAGCTCCCAGCCTTTCAATAGTAACTCAAATGATAGCAAGAGTAATAGTAAGCCTCCTGCTATGCTGAAGCTCTCAATGGATACACCAAACAACTGGAGTATCTGGTGCCCTGCTAAAGCAAATGCTAGCAGTAATGATGCTGCTGTGTATATGGTGCTCCTTACAACCTTCTTACTCTGCTCTTTACTTAGGTTAGAAGTTAAAGATACTATCAATGGTACTAAGCCTATAGGATCCATTACTATGAATAGTGATACTGCTGACCTTAACAGATCGTTAGTGTTAATATCTAGCATAGTATGCCTCCTACTTAAAAAATATAAATATTATCATCTAATACTTTTATTTTATTCATTCATGCCCTAAGATCTTTATTACCTTAAGATATTAGTTATAGCATCTGTTACCATCTCACTACTAGGCTGTAGTATCAAGCCTACCATGATTATTATCCCAGCAAGACCAATACCTATTGCAATATTACCATTCCTTAACTCATAGAACTGGTTCAATCCCTTCCTGACTGTAAGCTCATTGAATACTGCTATAACTACAAACTGTGTGAATACTGCTATGAGCGCATTTGTACCTAGTTGTATAACCCCTAGTATGATTGCATTAAGTATATGCCCCATTAATAACTCATTAGTTATTATAGGTATAGCCTTTACAGTTACCAATCCTATAACTACAGCCATTGCAGCTAAAGTTACACCTACTGCAACATTGCCCCTCTTCAGCTCACTAACCTAATCTATATTCCTAGTAAGCCTTGTGAATGTAAACAAGCCTATGTATACTGCTAGTATTGCTATAAATGCTGATACTGAAGTGTATACTATGCTTGCAAACACATTAACTGCTTCTTGCATACTTACATCACAATATATTATGTAATATTTACATATTTAAGATTGCCTAAATTGGAACTATTACAATTTACTAACGATATATATCGTTAATGAATTGAGCTTATTAAAAATTCCTTACAGTGCTACAATGATCTACTATTAATAACTACAAGTTTTTATTATGTTCCCATATTGAATAGATCAATGCAAAGGATAGATGAAGAGATGGGTGAAGAAGCAAAGAAGAGTATGCTTAAAGATAAGATACTTGAGGCATTGGCTGACAGGTATGCAAGGATAATACTAACTGCAACTATAGATGAGCCCAAGTCGGTTATCCAACTTAGCGAGGAGTATAATATACCTATGAGTACTGCATACAGGAAGGTTAATAAGCTAAAGAGAGATGGGTTAATAAAAGTAGATGGCTCAGTAATAAACAATGGTAAAAGTTACTTTCTATACAAGAGCAATATAAAAGCTGTTAACATAATATTCACACTTGATACACTTAAAGTTGATGTTATTATAAACAAGGATATGAGGAGGAGTGCTTATTGGTAAATTATAATAAAAAAGGTTTGTATACACTTACTTCTTCTGTAGGAACCTTGTCATCCTCTCAACTCTATCGCTATGAGCAAAGCATAGGCTCCATCCCCATACCTCTAAACCCAAACCTGTGTTTATATCACTCTCAATACCTCTATTTATCAGAGTCTTTGATACCCTAACTGCCAATGGACTGTTCTTTGCTATATCATTTGCCATTGCCATTGCCTCATCCATAAGCCTTGGCAACTCAACTACCTTGTTAACTAAACCAATTGCTAAAGCCTCATCTGCACTTACCCTTCTCCCTGTGAATATCATCTCTTTTGCCTTTGCTATACCAACTATCCTTGCTAGCCTCTGTGTACCTCCCCATCCTGGGCATATACCTAGGCTAACCTCTGGCTGCCCTAACATGGCATTCTTACTTGCTATCCTTATATCACATGCAAGGGCAAGTTCACACCCTCCACCTAGAGCATAACCATTAACTGCAGCAATTACAGGTTTGTTTAGGTTCTCTATCTTACTCATAACCATATGCCCTTTTATAGCATACTGCTCAGCCTCAAGGGGAGTTATCTTACTCATATACTCTATATCTGCACCAGCACAGAATGCCTTCTCGCCAACACCAGTTATTATAACAGCCTTTATACCATCATCATTGCTTATACTATCAACTACATTATTTAGCTGTGCAATAACATCTAGGTTCATAGCATTTAACTTCTCTGGTCTATTTAGTCTTATTACTGCTATAGAATCCTGCTGTTCAAAGAGTATGTACTGTTGCTGTTTAACCTGCTCTGCCATGCTAGCATTACATACATGCTATAAGATAAACTTAACTTGAATACATCTACTAGATAAGTAACCTTCCATCATCTATAATATTATTCACATTATTCACATAATAATGGTCCCGCGGGGGTGATTTGAACACCCGACACTCCGGTATCTGCTGTATTCTGTTGCCTAGTAGGGCTGTTCAGGTCAGCCAAGGCTGACCACTACAGCCGGAAGCTCTACCAGGCTGAGCTACCGCGGGCATCAATTATTATTAATAAATACCGTGATAAATACTTAAATCATATGGATGTAAGCATAGGTATACCTAGTTACAATGAGGAGAAGAGTATAACTAACATACTAGTAGCATTAGAATTACAGATGAATCATTATATCTCTAAGGGTTATGAATGCTACATAAGGGAGGTTATAATATCAGATGATTCTAATGACTCTACTGTAAGATTAGTTGAGGATTACTCAAGCAAGAGTAGTTTAAATATAAAGCTACTTCACCATGATGAGAGGAGAGGCGCAGCAAGTGCATGGAATGAGATATTTGCTCATGCAAAAGGGGATCTCATAGTGCTATATGATGCGGATGTTATACCAGCAATTGATACAACATTTATACTTGCAGATACACTACAAGAGTATGGTAGCAATTATGCAATCTGTGCAGCAAATATCTTACCAATAAAAGATGATAATTATAGCATAGCAGGTAGAGCAAGTATATTCAATGCATCATGGCTTAGAAGGGTTAGGTTAATGGGCATAAACCAGTATACACTAATGGGTAGAGCATTATCAATAAGGAGTAGCATAGCAAAGAGTATAAGCATACCAAATCTAATAGCAATAGACCTTTACCTACAATGCAAGGTTATGGAGATGGGGTATAAGGTAGCTTATAGGGATGATGCTATAGTATACTTTAAACCAGTTAACAGTATAAAGGAGTTCATCATGCAAGTAAGCAGGGCATTACAAGGACATAAGGAGTTAACCCATGATATAGATATGCTAGGGCTAAGGTTAAGTAAGAAGGATATGCTACATGCATTCTTACTTGAGTGTAAGAGTGACCCAGTAGGGCTATTATGCTTAACCATATCATATCTTCTTTACCCATTATACAATAGCAAGGATAATAGTGCAAGGTGGAGTATAGCAGAGAGTAGTAAGGGGTTAAGTATTAACGATGTCTTAAAGAGATTAGATGAACAGAATTATAATAGATAATAGATGAAAGAAATTATTAAAATATAATAGGTTTTTAACCTAACTTTTCAAACTATACATTCCCATTATCATTCCTTAATCTATGTAGACTAGTTAGCTCATTTACCATCCCTGCTATATGGAGCACAGCCTCGCCTTCACTGCTAACCTCTATATCAAGATCTTTATAGAGTCTAAGTCTATCCTCATTGCTATGCTTTATGGCATCCTCTGCCTCTTCAAGGTACTTAAGCATCTTACTAGATACATACTTGAGCACTTCTATAACCATGAAGCGTAGATGTGCTGGTATAGGTTTAAGCAGTAGTGATGCATGCCTATTTATCATTGAGACAGAGTGCTTTGTAGCCTCTAGTATCAACTGCTGCCTTAATGGAGTATACTCTGGCATCCACTTTGCTGCTTGCTTACGCATAGAGCGTAATGGCATTAGTGGGAACATCCATACAAATACATTGTGATGCTTAATCCTGTCTATGAACTCTAAGCATTGTATAACATCCTTCTCACTCTCCTTTGGTAATCCTGTCATCATAGATGCTACAGTGAACCAGTGGTTATCATCCAATATGCCAAGGGCATCATCTATAACATCAGGCCACTCTTCTATGCTGAATGGTTTAACCTTCCCTGGCATTATCATCCTAACCAACTCAGGGCTAACAGTCTCAAGCCCAGTCTCTACAAACCCTGGGTTATTCTTATCCAGCTCCATTATCTCTGCCATCTCCTTGAGTGTCCTTGGGCTTGATTTTATACTTGCACATGAGAAGAAGTCTGTTCCTAGGCTCTTAACACCTGGGAATCTCTTAACACTCTTCCATAGATCTATTATTGCATCATGGTTTATCTCAAAGCTGCCCATCTTCCTACCATAGAATAGTGCATCCTCAGAGTGTAGGGTTATGTTCCTTAAACCATGCCTAACCTCTAACTCAACCTCCTTAAGTATCCTATCCTTTGGTATGGATCTGAACATAAGTAGATCTGGGGAGCAGAACTGGCATCCTCTACCACACCCTCTTGTTATCTCAACTATACCACTTGATGATGGATTCTTTATAAGGGGTATTTTATCTGTATTTATAGGCATGCTTCTAACCTTCTCTGGTAACTTCTCACCTCTTACTGCTCTATCAAAGAGCTCTCCAACTATACCCTCAGCCTCACCATCTACCAAGCAGTCTATGCCCCACTCCTTGAACCTCTCTGGGTGCTCCTCCAACTGCCATATCCCTGGTCCTCCTACTATTAACTTTGAGTTGTAACGCTTAAGCAATGGATTGCTTATGAGATCGTTGAATGCCATTGCAGTATAAGATCTTGCAGGCCACCAGTTTATTAACCTGAACATGCATGCTACCAACTGTGATACTGCTGCATACCCTAAAGGATCATGAACAGTTAAACCTATAACCTTGGTATCCTCCCCTATAACCTTATGTAACTTCCTTGGGTCTGCTACTATAACCTCATCACTACTGAATCCATATTCTAGGAGTGCTGCCTCTACCTTCCTTATGCCATATGGGGCTATCTTTAACCTGCCCTCATCATCACTCCTTGTAGCAAAGAATATGGACTCCATTATCCTTCTATTGTATGGCATCTTTGGATAGTTTGATGGTATACAGCCTATGAAGCCTATCCAGTTGAATCCTCTATAGTTGCTTATTGCACATACATCTCCTGTTAGAACTATCTTGTACCCATTGCCCTTCATAATCTCACCTTAACCATATTTAGGCATACCTTACCAGTAGAACCTTCTCTGGATCATACCCTAGTTTCCTCCCCCAATCCTCTATAACTCTAAGTATCATATTTACACCCCACTTGAAGAATGCCATAAGTGCTGCCTTTAGGAATGGATTTAACCTTATAACTGATGGTGGTAGATTGTATAGTTCATAGATGGTATGCCTCCATGTCTTATATATGACTGCATAATGCCCTTCGCTTATATTATCTGCATTAAAGAACTCATCTCCTTTGAGCACCCCTATTGGTACAAATGTTAATGGTGTTGCTGTAAAGTGTGCCTTGCTGCCTATACGCTCTGGCAACTCCCTCTCCATCCTATCTATAAGCCTTACAGTATCCCAGCAGTCCTCATCGGTCTCTCCAGGTAAGCCTAGGATGAGCGTATATGCTGGTATCCAGTAGTTCTCATTTAGTATCCTTGTACCATGGAATATAACATCTGGCCACTCATCTGGGCTGAATGGCTTTGCCTTGAATGGCATGTAACGCTTTATAAGCCTAGCAGAACCAGTCTCTAGCCCTGGTTGTATGCCTATTATGTTATCTGGGCTAGCCCTTATAACCTCAGATACTTGCTTAACCATATCTGGGTCTGCAACTACTGCTGATACTGTACCATGTGTAGGCTGTGCCCTCCTAACACCCTTAACGCTCATAACAGCCTTGAACAGATCTACTATAGCATCTCTATTAGGCATAAAGCTCTTCTTATCCTCTAAACCGTAAAGGAAGATATCATCACTCTGCAGCCATACCTTATATGTTCCAGCATTAACATTCACACTTATCTCCCTCTGAACCTTGTCATAAGGCATGTACCTTGCTATCCTAAGGTTAGGCTCACAGAACTCACAGTTTCTACCACAACCACGCATAGCCTCTACAACACCATGTATGCTTGCATTAACTATATCTGGTATCTCCTCTAGCCTAGGCTGTCTACCTACCCTAACCCTTGGCTGTAATCTACCCTCTTCTACATCCCTGAATAGTTCATGTGCAACATGATCTGCCTCCCCTATAACAGCATGGTCAACCATTAGATCCTCCTGCTGCTCAACCCTGAACTCAAACTGCCATGCCCCAGGACCGCCAACAACAACCTTGAACTTGTAACCGTTCTTTAACCTCATGCTCTTAAGCATCCTTGCTAGTTCTATGAAGTACTTCTGGTTTATTGGTGTAAAGTAAACCTGGCCTCCAGTGAACATCATGCTTACTGGTGCAAGTCCAAGGGGATCCATGGCATATATGCCAACTACCCTTGTCTGCTCATCTATATACTCATGCAGATACTCTGGGTGCACAACAGCAACCTCATCCCTTGAGTACCCTCTCAGTAACCCTGCCTCTATCTTCCTTAACCCATATGGGGCCTTGCTCAATATACCATTATGCATCTTAACATTTGGTGCCAGGAACTTGAATAACCTCTCTGGTACCCTCTCCGATGGTGCACAGCTAAGGAAGTCAAAGAGTGGTATGCTCCTATACTCACTAGTTAATGTTCTATCGTTTGTTAAGACTACCCTTCTGCCCATGCTATATGTAATTTATAATTCATAATTTTAAATCTTTCTAGATTAAACAACCCCCATGGGTGAGATGTAATTAAATTATAATGATGTTGGATGGTTATGGGTTAATAATAATTACTATGCTAACCCAAGTAACTTTCTTGCATCACTACTTAACTTTATAACCTCATCATTACTCCTTTTAACATCTATTAAACCAAGACCCTTAAGAGTATTAATTGCATTAATAACCTCATCCCTTTTTGCATCTAACTCCCTTGCTATATCATCTATACTAATCTCTCCCTTGATGCTTAATACCGTTAGTATGTCTTCTACAATGTCTCCCATACAAGGATAGTATACAAGCTAGTAATTTTACTTTGTGTAGGTTAGATTATATAATTAAGATTATGTAACACATTACAACACATGCTATAGAAAATTATTTATTTAAATATAGCCTAGGTTTGTTATGGCAGATTACACTGTACTCTACCCAAGGAAGATAAGTCTAGTTCAAGGCTTGATACACCTTATAAGGAAGGATGAGGTGATAAAGGAGGGTCCTTTACACATAATAGTGAATAGAAGTGTAAAGGAGATGAGTGAGGTTCTAAAGGCAGAAGGCTTCCATAGGCTAGTATTCTGTGAGAATAGAAGGATGGAGCAGATAGGCAAGGGGTTCACAAAGATGCTTAACAAAGGTTGGGAGATACATGTGAGGTTCTTAAGTATAAATGGTCTAAAGGATGATGGTATTGCTATAAATGGGGAGATTGAGATATCAAGGAAGTATATACAGCATATATTCAGTGCTAGAGCAGCTGTGTTGTATGAGATAGTTAGTATACTTAAGAGGAACTCCATAGATTATAAGATATGGAATGTTAACATAAATGATTATGTGAGTAAGATAATAGATAACCATAAGATTAGGCTTAGGGGTATACCAATGCTTATACCCTGGGTTCCTTCATGCATAGTAGGTGGTAGCTATGGACTCTTCCATCTACTTAGATTCCTTAGCCTCATATGATGAGTATAGCACAAAAATTAATTATTAATCTTTATTAATTAAATAAAGAGAATGATTAATAACGAAAGATATTATATAAGCTTTATGTACATGATCAAGTTAGTTCACTTTGGGCTCTCAGAGGCAGAGAGGGAGGCATTGTATAACATGCTTAGAGAGCCATTTGGTGTAGTTGAGGAAGAGGTAAAGGAGATGGAGAAGAGTAATTATAACAACAACAATAATATACTAAGTAGTGTATACATAGAGTTCCCTATACGTTATGATGAAGGTTTTATTAAGATATTAGGGCTTGATAGATGGGAAGGGTTAAAGGAGATGGTAAAGAATATGAAGTGGAGGAGAGGAAAGAGTATGTTTATACTAACTTTACACTTTAACGATGGAGATAAGAGCACCATATTTACAATAAAGAGTAGCAACAATAGGATATTCAACAAGGCAATAGATGGTATAGAGTATGTTGTAGATACAGTATACTTTAGGGATGTTAAGGATGCAAAGCATGTAAGTTTTGAGTTTAGTGTAGATGATATGAGATGGTATCCTGTTCAGGTTAGCAGAGGGATTGGTAATGGATAGTCTTAGATACTAATTACTCTTATTATTATTATTGCTATTTGCATCTCCATCGCTTCCACCACCATCATTATCCTTGCCTTTAACATCTGCTTTACCTTTATCACTGTTCATTATGCTATCAACTATGGATGCTTCTTTTAATACCTCGCTAAGCTCTTTATACTTTCTATCTATGAAATCTAATGCCTCTTCAAGCCTCTTTACCTTACCATATCTATATCTTACAAGCTCTCTATGCCTCCAATAATTGCTACCATCATCAAGGGCTAGAGTAGTAAAGTAATCAGGGTTCTTTAGGTTATCGGGCATCTTAACGTTGTAAGGTAGCAGATACTCAACTATGAACCACTCATCACCATCTGGGTAATCTGAGCCTGTGTTTATATCAAAGAATAGATGCAGGTACTCATTAAGCCTTATACCTCTACCATTTATTCTAGGGTGCTTTACCTCTGATACCTTATAGTCTCTACTCAACAGCTCTGGTTCAAAGTACACACTTATTATAGCCTTCCTTAGTATCATGTTTGCATCGCTTAAATTCAATAAAATGCAAGATACATAAGCATCATATAACTTTTTAATTTAACTTTATATTTATGATTCATTAATAGCATAGCATTAAACATATGGGCTCAATGCTAACTGTAGCAAAGTTTGGTGGTAATACGCTTGGGGTTAATGGTAGGAATATACCCCTAATATTATCAAGGATAAAGGAGATGTTAGAGCATGGCAAGGTTGTAGCTGTTCTCTCAGCACCATTCACTGAGTATGGGAAGGTAAGATCACTAACAGATATAGCAATTGAGATAGGGAAGAGTTATGCCTCATCTGAGCCTATTGATATAGATGTGCTAAGTAGTGTATACGAGTATATTGCAAGAGAGTACATGGATGAGTACAATAGGCAAGAGTTCCTTGTTAGGCTAAAGGAGTTCAATAAGCATGTTATAGTAGCATTAAAGCAAGCAGCAGAGTACAAGAGGTTTGTAGATGTTACTAGGGCAAAGGTCCTTGCATATAGTGGAGAGTTGGTCATGGCAGCTGCTATGCATTACATAATGAGAAGCAATGGTATAAACTCATGCTACGTTGAGTTTAGTGAGTGGCCTATAATAACTGATGATAACTATGAGGCAGCAAACTTCATGCTTGATGCTAGCAGGAGTGCATGTAAGAGGTTCTATGAGATGCTTGATGCCCATGATGTTGTATGCATTGGAGGCTTCATAGGCAAGACTATGGATGGTTTAGAGAGCACATATGAGCGTGGAGGCTCAGATAGGACTGCAGCAGATATAGCAATACTGCTATATGATAAGTATGGTAAGGATATGCTACTAAGCTTTGAGAAGGATAGCAGTGTACTTAGTGCTGATCCAAAGATAGTTAAGGAAGGCTTGGAACATGTTAGAGTATTATCATACAATGAGGCAAAACTGGCTGGGATGTTTGGTATGAAGATACTTGATCCAATAGCAATCAAGGATATAGAGGAGGCATGTATAGATGTTAGCATAAGGATTACAAACATAAACAACTCAAATGATTACACTAGCATATTAAGGGCTCCAGAGTACAATAGCAGGGATAATCCAATAAAGATAGTCACTGGTAAGAGGAAGTGCTGTATAGTTAGGATGAGGAGTGAGAGTGCATGGCACTTCAAAGAGCACTTGCTTAAGTATAGAAGGTACAATGAGTTTGTTCAATTAAGCCCATACATGAAGGATGATAAGGAGTTTGCTAGATTACTATTCCTTGATGCAGAGTTCATAAAGAGGTATGAGAGGCATGTAAAGGCATACGATAGCAGTGCTGAGATAGTTTATGGTAGAGGTGTAATAACCCTTATAGGCGATGAGATGCATAGGGTACCAAATGTAGCATCCATGGCAAGTAGTACCCTAGGAGAGCAGGGGATAAATATAATAAACATGGATGCCCAAGAAGAGACTTCTAGGATAGTTATAGTTGTTGAGGATAAAGATGAGAATGTGGAGAATGCTATAAGGGCTATACATGCAAAGAGGGCAAGGTATGCCAATATTGCTACATACTAAAGTTTATTTTGTCTAAAAGTGTAGCAGTAGTGTGGAGATAGGCAAGAAGATATGGATCAATGGTAAGTTTGTTGATACTGAGAATGCTACTATACATGTTCTTACACATGCATTACACTATGCTACTGGTGTATTTGAAGGCATAAGGTGCCATGATACTGGTAACTCTGCAGCAATATTCAGATTACATGAGCATGTTAAGAGGCTACTCTCTAGTGCTAAGATATACATGATGGATCTACAGTATGGCTTTGATGATATATGCAATGCTATAATTGAGACCGTTAAGGTTAATGGCATGAGGGACTGCTATATAAGGCCTATAGCATACTACTCTTACGGTAAGATGGGTGTTAACCCATTACCAAACAAGGTTGATCTAGCAATAGCAGTATGGAGATGGGATGAGTATCTAAGCAAACAAGGGCAGGGTATAAGGTGCATGGTATCCTCATGGCGTAGGATAGATGCTAGAACCATGCCTGTTAATGCAAAGGCAACTGCTAACTATGCAAACTCTGCTCTTGCAAGGGTTGAGGCATTAAAGAACGGATTCGATGAGGCTATAATGCTTAATATAAATGGTATGGTTGCAGAGGCAAGTGCTGAGAATGTGTTCATAGTTAGCAATGGATTATTATGCACACCTCCAACTACTGATGGTGCATTGGCAGGGATAACTAGAGATACTGTACTGCAACTAGCAAAGCATGAGGGTATAAAGTATGAGATAAGGAGTATAAGTAGGGATGAGCTTTACACTGCAGATGAGGTATTCCTTACAGGTACTGCATCAGGTATAAAGCCTGTAATTAGCATAGATAACAGAAAGGTAGGAGATGGCAATGTAGGCATAGTTACTAAGAGATTACAGATGCTGTATGAGAGTGCTATACTTGGTAAGGATGAGAGGTTTGCTAAATGGCTAACCTATGTTGGCATCTAATAAAAATAAAATAAAAATAAATGAAATAGATAAATCATATTAAATTAGATAGATTGATTTTTATTGCTAGGCTTAATTAACTTAAGCATGCATAAGGAATTAAGGTTTGAGCAAGAGGTTGAGGTTACTGGTCATCTGATAGACTCTATGATATTAACTAGGATATTCGATAAGATAATGGATCTCAAGGGTGACTTTGAGGTATTAGAGTTTAAGATAGGGAAGGAGAAGCACTCTTATAGTTATGCAAGACTTATTATAAAGGGAAAGGATGAGAAGCATCTACAAGAGCTTTTAGAGGCTGTACATAGGGAAGGGGCAGTACCAGTGAAGGTTAATAGTGTAATGCTAGAGGAAGCACCAGCAGATATGGTATTGCCAGATGAGTTCTATAGTACAACAAACAATAGAACATTGATCTACATAAACGGTAAATGGGTAGAGGTTGAGGATATAATGATGGATAAGTGTATAGTATACGATCCTAAGAGCAATAGGGCATACTGTAAAGCTATAAGGGAGGTTAAGAAAGGTGATCTTATAGTAGTTGGGGAGCAAGGTATCAAGGTTATCCCCCCTGAGAGGCCTAGAGAAGGTTTAGATCTATTCCAGTTCATGAGTAGCGATGCATCTAGTGAGAGGCCAACACTGCAGATGATAAGGAAGGTAGCAATGGATATGTACAATGTTAAGAAGAATGGGGGTAAGATAGTTGTTGTTGCTGGTCCAGCAGTTGTGCATACAGGGGCTGCAGATGCCTTAGCAGAGTTGATAAGATTAGGTTATGTTAAGGCATTGCTTGCTGGTAATGCATTAGCAGTGCATGATATAGAGTATGCTCTCTTTGGTACATCTCTAGGCATGTATGTACATAATGGCACTCTTGCAGTTAGAGGGCATAGGCATCATATGCGTGCAATCAATGAGGTATTCAAGGCAGGATCTATAAAGGCTATGGTTGAACAGGGTAGGTTAAGAAAGGGTATAATGTATGAGTGTGTAAAGAACAATGTGCCATACGTGCTCATAGGCTCCCCTAGGGATGATGGTCCTATACCAGATGTTATAACAGATGTAGTAGAAGGCTGGAAGAGGTATAGAGATGCTTTAAGGAATACTGATATGGTTTTAATGCTTAGCACTATGCTTCACTCCATAGCAGTAGGTAACATGCTCCCTTCACATGTTAAGGTTATAGTAGTTGATATAAACCATGCTGTGGTAACAAAGTTGATGGATAGAGGGACATGGCAGGCAGTGGGTATAGTATCGGATGTTGGTGTATTCTTACCTACATTATTAAACAACATACTTGTGCTAGAGAAGCAAGGAATAACAAAGGGTTAGAGAAGATGCATGTATGTTAATTAGTACAAGCTTATATAGTGTCATGTAAATTGATACTATTTAATTAAGTAATTGGGCCGGTAGTTTAGAGGTAGAATACCCGCCTCGCACGCGGGTGGTTCTAGTATGCTATTAAATGAAAATGCATGCTAGAGCCAGCGAGAGGTCGCGGGTTCAAATCCCGCCCGGTCCATAATCAACAACTTTATAAGGATAATTAATCTCTTAAAAACAATCCTATAAACATGTGATTTTTATAACATTATCTGGCATAATTTATATGATATTAAAGTAGCATTTAAGTACAAGTTCTGTTATTGAATACTCATGTGTCATGCAATAAGATGTGAAGTATGCGGTATGTTAATGGAGTACGATGAGTATTATACGCATATAAAAGAATGTAAACCTGAGACTGAGAAGGTACAGTTAACGGTAGAGAGAAAGAATAAGAGATAAGCAATCTCCTTCCTTCTTCCTTTTTATTTATTTATCTATGTCTATGTATAAATTATTATCCTCAACTATCACCTTGTATACCTCTAAAGGCTTTAACTTTACAGGGAATTTAACAAGCTGACCATTGGTTACATCCCATACTGCACGATGCCATGGGCATGTTATGTATACTCCGTCAAGCTTACCTTCATGTAGATTTGCACCAGCATGAGTGCATATATCAGATACTGCATAGTATGTTCCATTAACATTTGCAATAAGAACATCCTTCCCATTAACATTTGCATGCACCATCTTACCGCTTGGTACCTCACTTACCTTGCATACAAGTACCTTAACCATAAGAACACTTTCTTACTCTTGTTATTTATAATTTAGTCTATAACAGTAAGAGGTAATGATATTGAATAAGATAAAGGTACTAAAAATTTATGATAATTTTATAAATTATGTGCCCTAAGTATGCATTTATTATCAATATCACACTCCTCATCTATCATCCTTAACGCAATCTTAAAGTGCTGTAAGACATACTTACCTTTATCAGTTATACTTACAAGTGTAGGATCATTCTCATTATAAGAGACTAAGCCTCTGCTCTGCATAAACTGTAGGTACCTATTAAGTACTCTTATATCCAGATTAGCCTTGTAGCTAAGATGAGTCTTGCTAATAGCCCCTTCATCAAGCTTATCTAATATGCTTATTAATATCATGAGTGGTCCTCTCTTGTTCTTCTTCTTTCTATGTATCAACATATCATCAAGGTTAAAGTTGTTACTTGTACTACTCAACGATAGTATTTGATCTACAGAGATAAATATATTTTTACCTAGCAGAGTGATGTTAGCACTACTAGTATTTAAAGCTAAATTTATTGGATATTTTAATAGATAACCTCTCTTTATATTATTTATGAGCCATTATAAATACGCCCTTAGAGTCAAGCCTATAAAATCCTAACCTAATTAACTGTACCATTGTGCCTACAGTAAGGTTATCTACATATGATTCTATATATGCATTAACTTCAGCAAGGCTATCTGGGTTAAACTTATCATCTATGTATAACTGTTTTGGGACAAGTATCTTAACGCTCCGTGCATCTATTCTGCTAACCCATTGTACCTTTGGTATATTACTCTTCAGCTCAAATCCAGAGAATGATGCTATTGCATATCTATTATCCTCTCTTCCATCATTATCAACTATATACTCTATCTTAACATTGCACAAGTCTATCAGTCTTAACTCCTTGCCTATTGCATTTAATACATCACTCTTTGGAATGTAGAACTCATTACTTATGTTAACCTCCCTTACACCTAAGGCTGTGTTTGTTGGGTGATTCCTTATGCTAACCTTGCTCTCTCCTAGACCATTTACCTTAAGAAGCATGCAATCATCTTGCATAACAGCATTAAGCCTTATTGCTATTGGGTCTATGATCTTTCTATTTATAGCCTCCAATGCCTCAAATGGTGGCTTTGTATCAGCCCTTGTAAAGCCTAATGACAGTACAAACTCCCTTATAGCCTGTGGTGTTATACCCCTTCTCCTAAGTGCTTTAAGTGTTGGAAGCCTAGGATCGTCCCATCCATGAACCAATCCCTTATCTATCAATGGTCTTATCTTCCTCTTGGATACTGGCATACCCTCAAACTCTAGTCTTGAGAACTCTAGCACCAATGGTTTCCTTAACCCAAGTCTATCCAATATAGTATAGTAAAGCTCGTTCCTTAACTCATACTCCTTGCTTCTCATTGCATGTGTTACCCCATCTATGCTATCCTCAATGCATGATGCAAAATCGTATGTTGGCCATACCCTATACTTGTAACCCTTCAATGGATGCTCATGCTCTATTATCCTAAACAGTGTAGGGTCCCTCATAACTGTATTACTACTACTCATATCACCCATGAACCTTAGTATTGCCTCATTCTGCCTATACTCATTGAACATCTTTGCCCAACGCTCTAAATGAGCATCCTTGCTTAATGATCTACACTCGCACTCTCTTCCTAAGGCTCTATTACGCTTTATAACCTCAGGCTTACATGTGCATACATATGCACCCATAACCTCTATTAACATCTTAGCATATCTGTAAAGTATCTCTATATCATCAGATGTATTCTTTATTATATCAGGCTTTACATTTAACCATTCTAAGCCCTCCATTATGGCATCATAGTACTCTAACCTCTCCTTTGCTGGGTTTGTATCATCAAAGCGTAGGATAAACTTACCATCGTACATCCTTGCATACTCTTCATCTATTATAACTGCTTTAGCATGGCCTATGTGAGGATAACCATTAGGCTCTGGAGGGAACCTAGTTACAACATTCCCATGTGTAGCATTTGGTAATGGTGGTAGCCTGTACTCCTTCTGCTCAACCTTGGTCTTCTCAAGCATCTCTGGTGCTATATCCTCAAGCATGCTCTTCTGCTCATTTATATTTAGACTGTTAACCTCATCAACTATCTTTGCTATTGTTGGTATGTACTCCTTTATCTTAGGTTTAATATCACCCCTTGATGCTATAACCTTTGCTAAAACCCTGTCTACCTTTGCTTTACCCTCATGCTCTATAGCATTCTTTAACGCAACCTTCTTTATGAATAGTAGAAGCTCTTCATCCACCATGCCTGTATTACTCATATTATTATTTGTAGTGATGGTTTATTATACCTAATTTTATTTTATAGGTTATTAAGAACTAACATAGTTGCATTACATTGTAATAGCATTATTCATATGTCATGTAGTTATTTAGCCTAGTAGCAAGCAAATAAGCAATTACTATCATCTGCTCCTCTCAACTATAAACCTTGTAAGAGCTATCAATGCTTCCTTTGCTTTAATACTATTATTATCATATATGCTTAATCCCTCTAAACTCTTTATTGCATGAGTAATGTAACCTTCAGCAACAAGCCTAACATCCTTCTCAATACCCAATCTGGTTAAGGTATCTATAGCATAGAGTATATCACTCTCTTCTACATACTTAGCACCAAGTATTGATAGTATCTTATCTCTCTGCGTATCATTACCCTTCTTTAATGCAAGAAGTATAGGTAGCGTCTTCTTACCCTCTCTAATATCATTGCCAACAGGCTTCTTTGTTACTCTACTATCCCCTATTACCCCTATAAGATCATCTATAAGTTGAAATGCTAAACCTATACTCCTACCATAAGATGCTAGTTTATCAATAGTATTATCATCAGCATAAGCAGTAACTGCACCAAGTATGCATGATGCCTCAAAGAGGGAAGCGGTCTTCTTGCTTATCATCCTTATGTAATGCTCCTGCTCTGGAAATGTCTTGGACTCAGCATACTCCATATCAAGTGCTTGCCCCTCACTTAACTCCTTACATGCCTTGGCAAGTGTAACTATAAGCCTTGTAATTACACTATCATCCAAGCCTACACTCTTACCATGCTTAACTACTGTATTGAACGCTTCTATCAGCAAGAGATCCCCCGCAAGTATACCATATGGTAATCCATAGTATCTATGGACTGTAGGTACACCATGTCTAAACTCATCATTATCCATTATATCATCATGGACAAGTGTAAAGTTATGTACCATCTCTATTGCACTTGCTATGGGTAATGCTTTATCTATGCTACCATTGCATAACTCACAGCACTTTACCACAAGGAATGGTCTTAGTCTCTTACCACCGCTCTTTATATAGTGAAGCGTAGCCTCATACAGTTTTAAAGGCTCGCCGTTTATGTTAGATAGTATGAACTCATCAACCATCTCTGCTACCTTCTTTATCTCTTGCTCTATACTGCTCATACCTTGAACCAATCCAATAATGGGCTAAGGAGTAAGTACCTTGCAGTCTTAAGATCCTTAATACTCCTTGATCCAGTAAGGAACATTACAGCCCTTAACTCTTCTATTAGCATCTTTGCATACTTTAACGCTGACTCCTTAGATTCATTTGCATGCTTTAAGAATGGGTATGCTAATGCACACATATCTGCCCCTAAAGCAATACACTTTGCTATATCTAACCCATTCCTAAGACCCCCAGATGCTATTATGCTTGATTTAACACTCCTTCTAGCCTCAAGCAGTGCAACAGCAGTTGGTATACCCCAGTCCCATAACAACTCACCTAGATGAGACTTTAGATCATTGCTTACATTATCTGCCCTAAGCTTCTCAACACCAGCCCAACTTGTACCTCCAGACCCTGCTATGTTTATTGCCTTTACACCAGCAAGCTCTAACTTTACAGCAACCTCCCTTGATATACCAGCACCAACCTCCTTAACTATAATTGGTATAGTTATGCTCTTAACCAACTCAAGTATCTTGCCATATATGCCTTTGAACCTAGGCTCACCCTCTGGCTGTATTAACTCTTGTAATGGGTTAAGATGTATTGCAAGTGCATCTGCCCTTATCATATCAATTATCTTCTTTATATCATCAAGTGTTAACTGCTTAAGTTGTACACCTCCGATGTTTGCAATAAGGAATGCATTTGGTGCTCTATCCCTTGCTATTGCATAACTCTCAACCAAGGCATCACTTATCAAGCCTGCCCTCTGACTACCAAGACCCATACCAAGGTTAAGCTCTTCAGCAACCTCAGCAAGTCTAGCATTTATTATGCTAGCCTCTGGAGTGCCCCCTGTCATGGAGTCTATTATTATTGGGGCAGAGAACCTATGATTTAAGAATGTTGTACTTGTATCTATATCATCTATATCCAACTCTGGTAATGCATTATGTATAAGCATAACATACTCTAGGAATGTTGATGTATCTCTTGCCTGAACATTCTCCCTTAATGGTATAGTTAACCCTTCAAGCTTCCTGCTCTTTATAACCTCTACATAATCCTTGCTAGCATTTACTGCATTATTATTATCTTGCCTGCTCCTTTGCATATTTTCATCATGCATCATACTCTACCTCTAACTATTGTACCTACTGTCTCATAACCTTTAAGTGCATCAACTACTCTATCAGTATAAAGACCATTAACAAACCATACATCTATACCCATACTTGCTATATTGAATGCCTCCCTTATCTTCCTCTTCATGCCCCCAGTAACATCAATACTTACTTTGCTTATAAATGCATCACTAGTATACTTCAACTCTTTAACCAACTCCTTGCTCTTGATATCTTTGTAAACTCCATCTACACTTAATGCAAACACAGCAACCTTAGGGTTTACATATCTTGCTATTATACTCATTAATTCATCTCCAGAGAGTATGTAGTATAGATCCTTATCATAATGCATTATATCCCCATGAACAACTGGTACTAGCCCATGCTCTGCCATATCCTTTAACCTGTTCATAGCATCAAGATTGATATCCTTACCCTTTATGAAGAGTGATGATGGATGTACTGTAAATGGCTTTAAGCCATTCTTAAGCATTATGCTTACTATAAGATGGTTAAGTTCTACCATAGAGCATCTAACATAAGAGATGCCCTCTAAACTGTATCTATCTACTCTGCTATGTATATCATACTTTACTGAGTAATAGTGTCCAAAGGAGCCTCCACCATGGACTATTATCAGATGCTCATGCTCATCTTCTATAAACTTACTTAAGGCTTTACTTATGTTATCAACCGCTATACTATTGAATGCTAAAGGCTTGTCCTTGAATGTTACTATAGAGCCTCCAAGTTTAAGTAGTGATACCATCTAACCCTTACTCATATCATAGAGCACATGAATAAAAATATTATCATTAGCACTTCATATAATGAAGATAATTTCTATTACCATTAAAGTTATTATGTTACAATTGATTAAGATTGTAAATTATTTATTATTTTAATACCTTCATCCTCTATGCCAGAGATGAATGGATCGTTATCCTTGAATACCTCCAATAATCTACCATTATACTCTGTTAAAGAGATTATACATCCACCTCCACCTGCACCGGTTAATTTTGCACCATATGCTCCATGACTTATAGCCTTGCTTACTAAAGCATCTAGCATATCATTTGATACACCTATGCACTTAAGGAGTGCATGGTTCATGCTCATAAGCACTCCAAGTTTAACCTTGTCACAACTCATAAGTGCATTTATACCTTGCATGGTTATGCTCTCGCTTATGCTTGCTAAACCCAAGAACTCATCTCTATTGTTCTCATACAATGCCTTAACCCTTGATACCATGTTACCAGTATCCTTCTTTATCTTTGAGCTCAATACGAGAAAGTTTAGAGTGTTATAAGCATTATAAGCATCTATCCTTGCTATATTACCATCTTTAAAGTATACAATACCTCCATATATGCATGTTGCAGAGTCTATACCAGAAGGGTTTCTGTGAATAAGCCTCTCAGCATCTAGGGATAGTTTGAATATATCATCGTCTGGTAACTTATACTGCATGATAGCATATGCTACACCTACTATTACACATACGCTTGATGCAGCAGATGCTCCTAGACCCATACTAAATGGGAACTCAGAGTCTAAAGTTATTGTTAACCCTTTATACCTGCTTAGATGCTCCATTGTAAGCATTGCAGAATGGATTATATGCCTATGTACATCTCCAGCATTTATATTGTAACCATTATCTATCCTATGCTTAGAGTATCCTAAATCAGATACTACCTCTATAACATCATCATCCCTAACCTTAACCTTAGCGTACATCCTCTTCTTTAAAGCAAGTGCTATGGCAGGTTTACCATATACTACAAAGTGCTCACCAAAGAGTATTGCCTTTGCTGGTGCACTTGCTACAACTACTATACCATTGCCCATACTTACCATTCTATGAAATAATATTTTAAGCCTTAGCAGATGCAAAGAGAGTAATATTAAGATGATAAATGCTTAAAACGGTAGATTAAAATTAACTCTTGCTTAAGCATCATGCATGAGTATACTTGATAATATAGAGAAGTTGATACTAACCGCTGGGATAAGGATAGGAACTGATGTTAAGACAAAGCATATGGAGAGGTTCATAGCAAAGACAAGTGAGGGAGTGTATATGCTTGATATGAACAAGACGCTAGAGAGGATAGATACTGCAGCATCATTCATTGCAAGGGCATTACCAAAGGTTGCTGTATGCACAAGCAAGGAGCAAGCAAGTACTGCAGTTAAGAAGTTCTGTGAATTAACTGGAGCAATACCTATAGTAGGAAGGTTCATGCCTGGTACATTCACCAACCCATTCCTATCAACATACATAGAGCCTGAGGTAGTGCTTGTAAGTGATCCACAGACAGATATACAGGCTATAGTAGAGGCTACAAATGCAGGTATACCTGTAATTGCATTAGTTAATACTGATAACTCATTAACAAAGGTTGATCTTGCCATACCCTCAAACAATAGAGGGAGAAGGGCTATAGCAACAGTCTACTGGTTATTAGCATTGCACATACTAAACAAGAAAGGTTTAGTGCAAGATAAACAGTTAGACTACTTCACATACAATGGTAATGTATACAAGATAGATGACTTTGAGGCAAAGATAGAGTCATCATAGGGTATGAGGGTTAGAAGGCCTTCTGTATCTGGTATCTTCTATCCATCTAATAAAGAAGAGCTAATCAATACTATAAAGGAGTGCTTCTTGCATAGACTAGGACCAAATATATTACCAGAGCCTAAAGTAAGTAAGGATAAGAGAGGAGGGTCTAAAGGCAAGGTAGCAGCTATAGTATGCCCTCATGCAGCATATATATACTCTGGAGCAGTAGCAGCACACTCATACTACTATGCATACTCTAACATAGAGCCTAATGTTGTAATAATGCTTGGTCCCAACCACTATGGTTTAGGCAGTGGGGTTGCTAGCATGAAGGAGTGCTACTGGGATACACCTCTAGGCATGGTTAGGGTAGATGATAGTGTAGTAGATAGCATAGTTAAGAGATCTGGTATAGTTGATATAGATGATTATGCTCATAGTAAGGATCACTGCTTAGAGGTTCAACTACCCATGCTTCAATACATCTACGCATATGAGTTTACTATAGTACCAATAGTGCTATGGATGCAGGATAAGGATACTGCTGTAGATCTAGGCAAAGCAATAGCAGAGACTAGCAAGGAGGTTATTAATGATGGTAAGGATGTTCTTCTAATAGCATCATCAGATCTAACACATTACGAGCCCAATGAGCAGGCATATAGGAAAGATAGCGAACTTATAAAGACTATAGAGGCTTTAGATGTAAGCAGATACTATACTGTGCTTGAGAGGTTAGATGTTAGTGCATGTGGATATGGTGCAATAGCATCTATACTAGTTGCTTGTAAGGAGTTAGGCTTTAGCAAAGGTATACTGCTTAAATATGCTACCAGTGGGGATGTAACCAATGATACCAGCTCTGTAGTTGGTTACCCTTCAATTGCAATAGCATAGAGAAAGATATATATGTATCACTAACGATATCACTAGTGATATGATATCGGAGTGGTTGCAGAGGATAAGCAGTTCAATACCAAGGGGGTTCTCAAGGTACTACATACTATCAATGCTCTCCGAGAAGCCAATGACTGGCAAAGAGATAATAGATGAGGCTGCAAGGAGGAGTAAGAACCAGTGGAAGCCATCACCTGGACTTGTTTACCCTCTGCTAGGCAAGTTAATGCAGGAAGGGCTTATAGATGAGGTTGATGGTAGGTATATGATAACTGATAAGGGTAGAAATGTATTGGCAGATGCTAATGTAGTGCAAGATATAATTAAGAGGCAGTTGGATGTTGTTATGCGCTTAAGCAATCTAGGCATATTCCTTGCTAAGGATATCCTAGATAGGGTAATATCCTTAGGTTCTTTGCTTGCAGAGAATATAGATAAGATGAGTAGGCAAGAAAGGGAGAGGTATAAGGAGTTCCTTCTATCTCAGTTAAGGAAGATTGAGGAGAGTGAGTCTAAAGAGAGGGAAAGAGAGAGGATAAATGTAGAATAATAATATTATTTTTATTTATTCTTATACTTTCAACCAAACTCATCCATTAATGCCTTCTTCCTCTCATTTAATCTAAATATGCTCTCAGTCCTCTTCAATGCCTCATTCTTGCTCCTCTTGAATAGCATAGCCTGCATGAGCATATGATTCTCTGGGGCAACTATGCCAGTCTGATCATCAGAGTAGACTATCTTTAGCGTATCTCCTTGGGTCTTAAGTACATCTGCATGTATATGAACCATGCATGTATCCCCAAATGGGAACCCTAGCTCTAATGCCTTCTTCCTTATATCTGCGGTACCCTTTGCATTGTTAAGCACTGCTACACCCCACTCCTTATCAAATATACTTAGTATAGCATCCTTGCTTGGTGCATTATCCTTGAATCTAACATACAATTGGTGCAGGTGCATCATCCTACTTGGTACTTTGTAAACATCAACGTAAAGAGCATGTGTTGTTATAAAGTCTGCAACGTCCTTCTGATGATGAGGATCCCTATCCCATTCCACAGAGTCCTTAACCTCCTTCTTATCCTCAAGATCTGCCCAACGCCTTATTAGAGTAGCATCGAACCTTACAATGCTGCTAGAGTAATGCTCTATCAAAGGTTGCATTATCCTCCCTAAGCCTGTAACATTACAACTGCCCTGTATAACATACTGCTTACCATATGCCTTCTCGTAGTTAACCCTTGAGTTATGTATCATATCTGCAACACTATACTCACCGTACCTATCCTCCCCACCTTGGAAGATTGCTGGTTTGCCTAATGGTAAGTAGTATTTAACCTTGTTCTCATACCCCATGCCATCCTTAGATGCATCTATCACAAGATCACAAGCCTTTAATGCATCAACTATACTACCCTTCACCATGAACCCTGCTGCTTTGAACTCCTGCATCTTATCCTCTGGCACAAATATATTAAGGCCTAGATCCCTAGCCTCCTTTGCTCTATCATCTATACTATACTTTCCTACTCCTAGGAACTCTATCTCCTTATCATTTGCTAATGCATATGCTACCCTTCTCCCTATGGTGCCATAGCCATTCAAGAATACCTTAACCATATGCTCATTGCAATTGCTCTACTATTTCAATATTTTTGTATATACATACATTAATTACTCCTCTTGTGCTATCTCCCTACTGTTAACAATATCCTGCAAGGCAATCTCTTTACCATTAACTATCTTAAGCCTTATTGATATCTCTTTATCCTTGCTTATATCAATTATATTGTATGTGTTGTAGAAGAAGCCCCTCATGCGCTCAGATGATACCGTTCCAGCATATGCAACAAGTAGATCTCCAAGCCTCCATAACCATGGTCTATGCTTATGCCCACATAGTACTAGGTTAACCTTTGCAAGTAATGCTGTATGCAATACATCACCAGCATCAACCACTATTATCCTATCACTCCCTGTATCAGGTATTGGGATTAGGTGATGGTGCATTGCAATTATCTTAACTTTATAATTACTATACTTGCTTAATGTATTAAGTAGCCAGAGGTTCTGCCTATAGCCTACCTCCCCTTCATCCCTATCTGGTCTTGATGTGCTAAGGGTTGTGATTATACACTCCTCATGCTCATAAAACTGCTTTATCTTATCAGCAAAGAACCTCTTGAATAATAGATAGCCTGTATTCCTATAATCATGGTTCCCACTAAGCATTAGTATGCTCTTACACTTGAGCATGTTGATGTAATCTTTAGCCCTCTCATACTCTTGGAGGATCCCATTCTCTGTTATATCACCAGTTATTACAATCATATCTGGATCTATGCTGTTAACCTCATCTATAGCCTTCTCTAGCATATCCTTCTTGAAGCCATTGCTAACATGGAGATCGGATAACTGAACTATTAGCATTACTCTCAGTAGGCTAAGGTGATATATAACTATAGATAAATAATGATCTTGATATGAAGAGAAATAAATTATAAAATTTAAAAAGAATGGATAGGTTAATTAATTCTTGCTCTTGCTTCTAAGGACCTTGTATCCAGCAAAGGTTGCCAAGCCTACACTGCTTATAGCAGCTATACCTATAGCACTCTCTGGTATAACGTGGAATGATACTGTGAACTCATCCCACCACCAGAATGTACCAGCAGTAGTAACTAAACCAGCATATACACGCCAAGTGCCTCCTATATCATTTGTATCACAGCCATCGTTAGCAAAATTCCAAACTAAAGCAGCGTCAGTAGGATATATCTTATTTATAGTAACAGTTGTAGGACCTGTAACATTTAATGGTACTGTAAGTGTACATGTATCACCATCAGGCTCATTTATATTCCAGTATATCAATTGTGTCGTGACACCAGCAGGTATACTAACTGATAAGGTTAGTGTTGTTGTCCCATTGGGATTGGGTATTATATATGGATTAACGGTCAATCCTGTACTTTGTGCATGTACAATCTGCATACTTGATAGAGTAAGCGCTAGTACTGCTACTGTTAAGGCTGATAATACTGCTCTCTTCATCATCATACTATACCTATAGTTTGTATATAAATATATATGGAACAAAGTTATGTAATAGGAATTATATAATTTAAAGTAAGGAACTGATTTAAGGATTTTACTAATAAATTATCATAGGCAACAATTTTATCCATCATGAATAAACTTTTAAATGTAAGCAGTATCTACTATTATCTATCATGAATAAACTTATTCTAGGAGGTATAATAATAGTTGTTGTAATAGCATCAGCACTACTCTATTACAATTATAATATCATAAATGTTAGTAGCAATAATAATGCTACAAGTAGCAATAATAGCAGTAAAGGTGCAGTAGAGGCTAAGGCATCAACTCAAGGTCAAGACCTTAGTTCAACTATGCAGCAACAGCAGGAAGAAGAGGGGAGGAGGTTACTTACCTTACCAGAACTATTCTCAAAGGTTGAGAAGTCTGTTGTTCAGATAACTGTACAGAAGGGTAATGCTAGAGGTGTAGGCTCTGGCTTTGTGTATGATAAGCAAGGGCATATAGTAACCAATTACCATGTTGTAGAAGGTGCAAGGAAGGTTACAGTAACATTCTTAGATGGAACATCATATAGGGCAAGCATAGTAGGCTCTGATCCTTACACTGATCTTGCTATTGTAAAGGTTGATGTAGATGATAGCAGTAAGTTGGTACCATTACCGTTAGCAGACTCTAGCAGGTTAAGGGTTGGTGAGCAGGTAGCAGCTATAGGTAATCCATTTGGGTTAAGTGGATCTATGACAGCTGGCATAGTAAGCCAGTTGGGTAGAATGCTAGAGACTGCTAATGGGTTCAGCATACCAGATGTTATACAGACAGATGCAGCAATAAACCCTGGTAACTCTGGTGGACCATTGCTTAACATGTATGGGGAGGTTGTAGGTGTTAATACTGCAATAGCATCTAGAACAGGTGAGTTTGCTGGCATAGGATTTGCTATACCATCAAATACAGTAAAGAAGATTGCCCCAGTGCTTATAAGTGAGCATAGATACAGGCATCCATGGCTAGGGGTATCAGGCATAGATGTTACCCCAGAGATAGCAGAGGCACTGGGCTTAAAGGAGGCTAGAGGTTTCCTAGTTATAGATGTTGTAGCAGACAGCCCAGCAGCAAAGGCTGGGGTTAAGGGAGGTAGTAATGCTAAGGTGATAAGTGTTGATAATAGGATAATAAAGTTAGGAGGAGATGTTATTGTAGGTGTAGATGATATACAGGTTAGGAGGATAAGTGATATACTAATATATCTGCAGAAGGAGAAGAGCGTTAACGATACCATTACATTACATGTTATAAGGGATGGTAAAGAGATAAGCATAGATGTTGTGCTTGGTGAGAGGCCTAATGTACTAGAGACACCATAGCAAGAGTTATTACTGTAATACTGTTAAGATATTAAGATATTTAAAATTAAAATCCTACATCCCTCCTTACCAACTCCTCAAACTCATCCTCGCTCATACTCCTCTTTGCATCAAGCATAACAAATGCATGCTCCCCAACTATGTATCTTAACCTTGGCTTACTACTCTTCACTATACTTACTATTGTTTTAGCAACATCATCAGCATCAAGCCCATGCTCTATAAGATGCATTAAACCCTTGTATATGCTCTCAAATGATGGATTATCTGATTGGTTACTTAGCCTTATCAATGCTTTATCACTCTTAACAGCACCAGGCTCAACTATTACAGTATATATACCATAGTTCATAAGTTCATACCTTAAACACTCAGTTAATCCTTCTAATGCAAACATTGAACTAGAGTAAGCAGATATGCCTGGGAAGCCTACAATGCCTGCTAGTGAGCCTATATTAACTATCAATCCTTTACCATGCCTCTTCATAATAGGCACTACTGCCTTGATTAAACTTATAGCATTGAATAAATTTGCATTAAACTGAGCAATAAAATCATCAACTTTAAGATCTTCAAGCATACCAATCTGAGCATAAAAGGGAACATTAACTAGAATATCTATATTATCATTATCATTTTTATTATTGCTTCTGATATCCTTCAGTATCTCCCTTACTGCATTGTTAACCGTTGAATCATCATATGCATCTATACCTATAATCTTAATATTATTATCATCATTATTTACATCTTGCTTGTATGCAAGTGCATAAACCCTTACATTATAATCTGCAAGTGCCCTTGCAGTAGCAAACCCTATCATATTGTTTACATTGCTAATCAAGGCATTCTTTAGCATAATATTATACAATCAGAGTTATCTTCTTTTATTTTTTACCATCTCCTTGATATTTTACAATTTTAAAGCATGATAAGTGTAAATGATTACAATACATAAGGCTCTCATGGATTTTCTTATAACTTATTTATACTTAATAAGCTAACATTACATAAGTTGATTGATATAGTATGCATACACTACATGCATGATGAGAGTACAAAGAGGTTAAAGTCCCACTGGCTAGAATCCTCATATGTAAGGGATATCTACTTTGCTTCTGTAACATACTCTAACGAGTTTGCATCATATCTTACAGAGCCTGTGAACCATTACATTGTAGCAACTTATGTGAATAGGGATGCTGTTGTGAAGGATATATACACATATGTACCATCAAGGTTATCTATATTCTTCTCTAGCAAGAAGGATATACTTGATAGACCAAAGATATCTAGGCTTAACTTCATCTCAGCTAATGTGTTAAAGAGAGGCTATAGTAGATTAGAGATCAAGGATCTAGAGTCTATATTTGCTAGGAAGCAGTGGAGGATAAAGAGTGCTAGTCTTGTGTGTATGGCTATTATACCAGAGAGAGCATTGAAGTTTGCTTATCCTTATACAGATAACGTATTACTCTTACAGTTAGATAGTGAGGAGAGTCATATAAGTGAGCAGAGGTACTGTGAGAAGGTTAGGATGGATATAATAAGGAGAGGAATATACATAGAGAATCTCATAAGTCTATCTATACTTGAGCAATTAAAGTAGGCTTATGAGTTATTCTAATATTGGAAGAAAATTCTATAACTTCTTAATATACAACTCTGCTATCCTCTTCCTCTCCCTCCCATATCCTAGTAGATATGCCCTTAAGAGCTGTATGCCTAATGCTGGATCAACGCCCTTGGGGCATACACTACTACAAGAGCCAGCAAAGTGGCACCTCCATACCCCATGCCTATCATCAACTATCCTTAACCTCTCATCAGTAGCCTTATCCCTGCTATCTATGAGGTATCTGTACATCTGTGCCAATGCTTGTGGACCAGGGAAGAGCCTATCTGTAGCAACAGTAGGACATGCAGAGTAGCATAGCCCACACTTTATACAGTATGAGAACTGAAGATACTCCTCAACCTCCTCAGGCTTCTGTATGAACTCTCTAGCATTACTATCATCTATGCCCTCGTTAATTATGTAAGGTCTCATGCTCTTATGCTTGGCAAAGAATGCCTTAAAATCTGTTGCAAGGTCCCTTATTATAGGGAAGTTTGGTAATGGCTTACATGTTATTGTATCTGAGCCCAGTTCATAAACCTTGGTATAGCATGCTAACCTTGGTATACCGTTTATTAGCATACCACATGAGCCACACGATGCCATCCTGCATGAGTACCTTAATGCTATGCTATGGTCTATATGAGCCTTTATGTAAAGCAGTGCATCAAGTACAGTAGTCCAACGCTCTGCTGTAACCTCAAACTCATCATACCTTGCTTGAACATCAACCTTTGGGTTATACCTCTGTACCCTTATCCTAACCTTCTTCATCCTCTCACCTTATACTATAGCATCATGCTTGCAAGTATTATAGTCCTTGTACCATACACCATTACAGCTATTGCCCCTGCAATACATAGCCATCTCACTGCTCTCTCCCATGCCTCTCCTTGCTTTAACTCTATAAGTATTACCCTTAGTCCATTGAATCCATGTATGGCAACAGTTACAAGTATCAACTCTAGTACTACAACATACGATATATTACTGTAGTTTGCTATAACATTCTCATACTCTAAACTTGCATAGTAGCCCCCTGGTGCAGTAAGCCTAAACATAACATGTATTGCTACCAATACTATTGCTGCTAACCCAGTGTAGTAGTGCACCTTCATTATGCTACTCTCTCTAACCATGGTTATCAAGCCTCGCTTAAGAATAATACATATGCACCATAAAGCATTGCTATTACTGCTAATGCAATACTAACCCATATTGATGCCTTCATTGCTGTGCTTAAGGATGTTGGTCTGTATGGATACTCAGGCCTCCCTGCTCTGCCTATGCCTTTACCATGCTCTGCTGCATACAATCTAACACCGTTTGCTGCATGGAATACGCACATACCTATAACTATTATCAATATTATATGCCCTGCAGTAGTCTGAGTTAAAGATAGCATCTTATCCCATGCCTCTTTGCCATAAACTATATTGCTTGTCTCTGATATATGCGCTATAAAGTATGCTAGGAGCCCTAAGCCTGTTAACCTCTGTAGCCAGTATGCAAACCTGTTTATCCCATACCTACTTGGGTTAAGCCAGCCTTTTATGCCCTCCCTATTCTCCTCCATACCTTTATCCATGATTATACCTCAATATATAATATAATGTTAAAAATTTACTAGTCCTACCAGAAGGTAACATAACAGAGTTACCGCTATTATACTGAAGATGTTCATAATCAGACCCATCCTTGCCATATATGCTACTGTAAGATATCCAGTAGAGAATACCATAGCATTAGGAGGTGTTGCTACAGGTAGCATGAAGCTTAGAGAGGCTGATAGAGTAGCAGCAATCATAAGGCTCAATGGTTCCATTCCTATGTTTAAAGCAACGCCTTTAACTATAGGTATCATAAGCGTTGCAACAGCTGTGTTGCTCATAAGCTCAGTCATGAATACAGTTATGCTGGTTACCAATGCAAGCATGGATATATCTGAGCCAAGTTCTACAGATATTAATGAGGCTATAACCTTATCTAGACCAGTAGCTGTGAATGCCCCTGCTATAGCAAGACTGCCCCCTATTAATATTAGTACACCCCATGGTATCTTTGCTGCTTCATCCCATGTGAGCAGCCTTTTATCATTAACTCTTAGAAGAAATAGCATAAATGCTGATACCAATGCTATAGTTGAGTCATCTACGCTTGGTATGTATGAGCCCCACAAGCCTCTACTCATCCATGCTACTACTGTAATTATGAATATGCCCAATACATACCTCTCCTGCTTGCTGATATGCCCTAGTTTAATAAGCTCATCCTTTACTACCTGTTTACCCTCTATTACCTTGATATCCTTAACCTTATAAGATAGATAAAGCCAGAGTATGAACAGTAGTGCGGAGCCTACTGGTAAGCCTATGGGAAGCCAGGATAGGAATGTTATATTGTAGCCCATCTCCCTTGCCAATGATGAGAATATAAGGTTTGGTGGAGTACCAACTATTGTAATAACACCCCCTATACTTGCTGAGTATGCTATGGTAAGCATCAACATAGGTGCGAATACCTTCCTCCTGCTCTCATCTATAACGCTAATAATTGATACTGCTAATGGTATCATCATAGCTGCTACTACAGTATTACTCATGAATGCGCTTAGTAGTGCAGTAACTACTATGAAACCAATCAGTATGCTCTTACCCTCTCCTCCTACTAGCATGAGTATCCTTAGTGCAAACCTCCTATGCAGATTAGATACCTCAATAGCCTTTGCTAAAATTAGGCTCCCCAAGAGTAGGAATATAACCCTATCAGCATAGTTCACTGCTACACTAGTTAATGGCATAACCCCTGCAGCAGGTAATACTATCAATGGTAGAAGTGCTGTAGCGTATATTGGTATAGCATTGGTTAACCAGTAACATACCATCCATGCTATAAGTGCTATGGTAACCCTTGAATTGAAGTCTATGTCTGTTAATATTAATATAGAGAAGAATATAGTGGGGCCTATGATTATGCTAAGCAGATCCGTTTTTATCTTCATTATTAAATAACAATTAATTAATACTTCCTCTCAGTAGGCTGGTATCTGGTTATCTTTACAGGCAAGTAAGTTATCTGTGGACCATCCTCACCATAGTATGCAAGTGTATGCTTTAGGAAGTTAACATCATCCCTATTAGGGTAATCTAACCTTGCATGTGCACCCCTAGACTCTAGCCTCTTGTATGCACTAACAAGCACAACCTCGCATGTTCTAAGCATGGCATCCAACTCTAACACATGTATAAAGTTTGTATTGTACTCCTTAGCCTTATCATCAACATGCTTCCATGCTCTATCCCTTAATGCCCTAACCTTCTTTATACCCTCTGCAAGCTCTTCACCAGTTCTAAATACATATGCATGATTATCCATTATCCTAGTTAACTCCTCCCTAACCTCATAAGGGTTCTCATTACCAGAGCCATGGAATATACCATCAAATATCCTCTTCTCCTCACTTGCTATAAGATCCTTGGGTAAACTGTTGCTATTATTATTGCTATGCTTAATTGCATGCTTTGCTGCTAACTCACCTGTTATCCTACCCCATACTAGACACTCTGCAGTAGAGTTTGCACCAAGCCTGTTTGCACCATTTATGCTAACACATGCTGCTTCACCAGCAGAGAATAACCCATTCATCTCAGTCTTACCATCTATATCAACATGTATGCCTCCCATCATGTAATGGCATACTGGTCTTATAGGTATGGGCTCATCTATGGGGTCTACACCAGCAAACTTTATGGCTATCTCCCTTATCCCTGCTAACCTCTCCTTGATCTTCTCCTCTCCAAGGTGCCTAAGGTCTAATAGCACGTAATCCATCCCTGTCTCCTCATCCTTAAAGCCTCTACCCTGCATTATCTCAGTTATTATAGCCCTAGATACAACATCCCTAGATGCAAGCTCTAGTTTATTTGGTGCATACCTCTTCATGAACCTCTCACCCTCCTTATTTATAAGATAGCCTCCTTCTCCCCTTGCACCCTCAGTTATCAATATGCCAGAGGGTATTATTCCAGTAGGATGGAACTGGACAAACTCCATATCCTTCAGTGCTAAACCTGCTCTATAAGCCATATCTATGCCATCTGGTGTTGATGATAATGCATATGTAGCAAATGAGTATATCCTTCCAGCACCACCAGTTGCTATTATCCCTGCCTTACCCCTAAAAGCAACAAAGTTACCACTTGCAATATCTATTGCAGTAAAGCCCTTGAATGTATGATCCTCATGTAGTATAGAGGTTACAAACCATTCACTGTAGAAGTTTATATTATCATACTTTAATGCAGTATCATACAGTGTCTGCATCTCATAGAACCCAACCTTATCCTGAGCAAATGTTGCCCTAGGATAGTTGTAGCCACCGAACCACCTCTGAGCAATCCTACCATCTTCCCTCCTTGACCATGGCATGCCCCAGTGCTCCAACTGGTATATCTCTTGAGGTATGATATGCACAAACCTCTCAACAGCATCCTGATCTGCTAGGAAGTCGCTCCCCTTTATGGTATCATATATGTGAGACTCAAAGTTATCCCCTTCTTCTTGGTATAGCACTGCTGCAGTACCACCTTCTGCAGATACTGAGTGTGAGCGCATAACCTGAACCTTTGATATTACTGCTATACTAATATCCTTGCTTGTCCTTGCAGCCTCTATGGCAGCCCTTAACCCTGCTAAACCAGATCCTACTATTATAACATCATGATCTATTATCTCCAACCTTACTCTAATAACAACTGCAACTATATATTATGTTTGCTTACATGCTAATGTATATGGCAAGTAATGATGATTATGAGCAGGAGATGAGCAAGGAGGAGAGGGATATGCTTATAAAGAGATTTGAGGATCTGGTAGCAAAGTATGGTAAGACTGAGAACCTTAAGATGTTCATGTACTACCATAAACCTGGCTCAAGTGTTAAGCATCCAGCAGATGTGCTTGATAACATAATATATGTGCTTGATGGTAAGAGGGTTAAGGTAAGGTGCAAGTGCGGTGCATCTCTTGATCTAACTGATTACAGTAAGATCGATAAGGTTGAGTAGAATAAAGCAAGTATTGATCTATAAGCATTAATATGCTATGGTAAGATGGTAAGGAATAGCAGTAGTATAGCAATATTTGCACATGTTACTATAGAGCCTATCTTAAAGAACTCAAGGAATGTGAATGTATACCTACTCTTTGCTGCTGCCTCAAGTATTATTAGATTACTTGCTGCACCAAGCAGTGTTAGATTACCTGCTAGAGTACTTGCCCCTGCCAATGCTACCCATTCCTTGACATCTGATCCATCGAACCCATTTACATGCATAACCTTAGTATAGAATGCTACAAATGGTACATTGCTCATGAACTGGCTTAAGATTACGCTAGCAGATACTATGCTAAGTATTGAATCAGTGTTTAGTTGCATTGTAGACGATATAATGCTTATAACACCAACCTTCTCTAATCCATGCATGAATACGAACATTGCTATAAAGAGGATTATTATCCCATAGTTAACATTTCTAAGTATCCTTATCCTATTACCATTAGCAAGTGCTATAACAGCAAGGGCACCTATAACTGCTACATGGCTCATGTTTATATGCATATCATAACCTAAAGCCTCTGTTATGCTTACAATAAAGAACATTAAGAGCATGAGCCCTGCTATAACCTTGCTTATCCTTGATAATCTATAATCAACCTTATTCGTATGAGCATGAGCATGAGTAATATTATCATCATTACTATTCTTATTATTTATAATAATACTCTTACCATTTCCCCTTCTAAAGTATAACCTTAGTATGTAATAGGTTACTATATAGTTTGCAAGTGTAGGTAATGCTAGGTACCTTAAGAACTCAAGCATAGGTGCTCTCATACCGCTCTCAACTGCTATGAGGAAGTTCTGTGGATTGCCTATTGGGGTCATTGCGCTACCTATGGTTACAGCAAATGCAAGGGTTATAAGCAATGGCTTTGGGTCTATTCCAGCCTTTGCCATACCAAGTATTATTGGGGTTGCTACAAGTGCTATAGTATCGTTCATAAGGAATGCAGATAGTGTGCCCATAACAACAAGTATCAGTAGTATCAATCTATCTGTACTCTTTGCATACCCGAGCAGCTTTAATGTTATACTATGCAGTACTCCAGATACCTCAAGTGCAGATACAACTATGAACATACCAAGCAAGAATAATATTACATCAAACTTGATAGCATTGTAAGCCTCATCTATACTTATTACTTGGAGTGAGAGCATAAGCAATGCCCCTATAAGCATGGCAACCCATGAGGGTACAACTATACTCTTAATCCTCCTTACTGCTATAAGGGTGTAAACCAAGAAGAATGCAATTAGTGCATAAACACTTGCATACATAGATTAGATCTTTCTTATTCAAGGTAAGGTATTAGATTAAATAAATATTACTCTTTACAATAAGTGACAGATTAGATTGAGTGATAGGATAGAGGGCAAAGATGATAGTGTAAGGGATGTGGTAGTTAAGAGTATAGAGGATGTATTAAACAAGCGTACTCCTATAGGTAGCATGGAGTGCTTTGCATGCAAGGTAATCTATAATATAATGCATGAGTCTAACCTTGATGAGAGTACAGCTGCTAATGCACTCTCAGAACTGTTAAGCAGTGACTTAGAGTTGAATGAGCGCTTCATAGAAGCGCTTGAGTACGTACACCTCTACTCTAGATCAAGGGCATTATGGTTCTACTCAAAGAGCAGGGATGAGAAGGATAACTATCTGTTCATACATGTTAAGAATGCCCTAGCAGAGTTGGAGCAAGAATCAAAGGCTTATGGCAGGGAGTATATGCTAAGAAGGCTAATGCTCTCATACCTCTCCTCATACATAGCACAGACAATAGGGCTTGACTTGCATGCAAGTACTGAGGAACTATACTATCTTTTAAGGAAGATGCATGAGCTAGAGCATGCCATAGCAGGGCTCTTAAGAGATTAAGATGAATGAATGAATAATAGTATGATGAAGCAATAGAATTTAATAAGCATTAGAATCAACCCATATACATGGTAGCAAGGATAGGAGAGAAGGCACCAAACCTTAAGGTTAGCAAGTGGGTACAGGGCTTTCCTACAAATATAGATCAGGAGAAGGATAAGGTTATACTTGTTGAGGTATTCCAAGTTAACTGCCCTGGCTGCTTCATGTATGGGATACCAACTGCCATAGATATATACAAGAAGTACAAGGATAAGGATGTAAGGGTAATAGGGTTAGCAACTGCATTTGAGGACTTTGATAAGAATACGCTAGAGAACCTAGAGCTACTTATAAACAAAGGTAAGGTTATAGGTGAGACTTATAGAGCATTGATGCAGTATGGCATGCTAAATCCTGATGGTACACTGCCTTACAAGATACCATTCCCTGTAGCCATGGATATGCTTGTTAAGAACAACGGTAACATTACAGACAAGATGGTTATGGACTTCATAAATGAGAGGATACCCGACTTTGATTCTTACCCTCAGAGTAGGAAGGCTATGCTAATACAAAGGGTTAGGGAGTATCTAGCAAGTAAAGAGTATACTGCCTTAACATTTGAGGAGTATGCACTCCAAGGAACTCCATCCTCCATAGTTATAGATAGAGATGGTATATTAAGGCATGTAAGCTTTGGTTATGATGAGAGCTTAGAGCTTATAATAAAAAGACTGATCTGATATTTATGAAAGTTTTAAATACCGTCAATAGTTATTTTATGCCATGAGTTATGCGCATCCAGAGGTTCTGGTTAGTACACAATGGGTGCAGGAGCATATAGACGATCCAAACGTTAGGATAGCAGAGGTTGACTATGATCCAACATCCAACTATATGCTTGGGCATATACCAAATGCTGTACTCTTTGACTGGAAGAAGGATATAAACGATCCTATAAGAAGGGATATACTGAGCAAGGAGGCTTGTGAGGATCTACTGCAAAGAGCAGGGTGTAACAGTAATACAATACTAGTGCTTTATGGAGACTTTAATAACTGGTTTGCTGCCTTTGCTTTCTGGGTATTCAAGTACTATGGCTATGAGGATGTTAGGCTAATGAATGGAGGAAGGAAGAAGTGGCTTGAGGAGGATAGACCTTTAACCAAGGATATACCAAGCTTCCCAAGGGGGAATTGGAAGGCAAAAGAACCAGATAAGACCATTAGGGTATTCAAGCAGTACGTAGAGTCTATAATTGGTATGAAGGATAAAGTGTTAGTTGATGTTAGATCACCCAAGGAGTATACTGGAGAGATACTTGCACCACCAGAGTACCCTAACGAAGGAGCACAGAGAGGAGGTCATATACCTACTGCAATAAACATACCGTGGGCTCAAGCAGTTAATGAGGATGGTACATTCAAGAGTGCTGAGGAGTTAAGGAAGTTATACGAGAGCAGAGGGGTAACTAAAGATAAGGAGGTTATAACCTACTGTAGAATAGGGGAGAGGTCATCACATACGTGGTTTGTACTAAAGTATCTATTAGGCTACCCTAATGTTAAGAACTATGATGGTTCGTGGAGCGAATGGGGCAATGCTGTAGGCTTGCCTATTGAGAAGTAACTCTCTCACCTCTTTTATTTTATATCAGGCTATTCTCATCATATAACTATCCTTGCATCAAGTACAGTAATATTATCCATATAAACAATAATTGGATTCATATCAACCTCCCTTATCTGTGGGAAGTCTATAAGCATATTAGAGAATGATAGCATAACCTCTTCTAATTTACTTACATCTGCTGCTGGCATACCCCTGTAGCCCTTGAGTAGGTTATACACCTTTGTACCCTCTATCATACTCCTAGCAAGTTTACTATTCAATGGGGGCAGCTCTAAGGTAAAGTCCTTAAATATCTCAACCCCTACACCTCCCATACCAAAGAGTATAACTGGTCCAAATATTGGATCATGCTTGCTCCCAAGGATAACCTCTATCCCTCTCTTGCTAACCATTGGCTGTACTGTAACGCCCAGTATCCTTGCATCTGGCTTCTTCATCTTAACATTGCTCATTATCTCTCTATACGCATATCTAACCTCCTGCTCATTCTTAAGATCAAGTATTACACCACCAACATCAGTCTTATGCACTATATCTGGAGAGAATATCTTTAGGACTACAGGGTATCCTAGCATATTTGCAATATCTACAGCAGAGTCTTCATCCTTAGCAACAAGTGTCTTTACAGTTGGTATATTGTAGCAGGAGATGAACTCCTTAGCCTCAACCTCATTCAAGATTACTCTACCCTCATTTAACGCATTATTTATAATAGAAAGTAGTCTAGCCTTCTTATCTGATGTAATTATTGTTGATGTAGCAATGCTTGTATATGGTTCTGGGCTATCATCAAGCAACTCTAATCTATTCTTATATTGATACATGTACATGAAAGTCTTAACTGCCTGCTCTGGGGTATCGTATGTTGGTATCCCATATTTATTTAGTATCTCATGTGCCTCCCATTGTCCCATGAGTGATGTTAGCACTGGTTTATTCCTCTTACTCTTGCTATATACATCTATTATTGTATGAGCAAGCTCAACTGAGTCTAGGAACGATTGTGTGTATATTACAAGTATACCATCTATACCATCATCCTCAAGGCAAGCCTCTAACGCTATCCTATAACGCTCTGTATCTGCATCGCCTATAAGATCTATAGGGTTGCCCTTACTCCAATGGCTAGGCAGGGCTTTATTTAAGGTATCCATTGTCTTGCTACTAAGCACAGCTAACCTACCATTCCTTGCAAGTAAGGCATCTGCTGCCATTATACCTGGACCTCCAGCATTGGTAATTATTGCAAGCCTTGGACCGTTTGGCAAAGGTTGCTTTGCAAGAGCCTCTGCACAGTTGAACAGCTCTTGGATCTCCTCTACCCTTACTATTCCTATCCTCTTGAATACAGCGTCATAAACATTATCCTCACCAGCAAGTGAGCCTGTATGTGATGCAACTGCCTTAGCACTCTCACTGAACCTACCTGACTTGATCGTTATTATTGGTTTTATCTTTGCAACCTTTCTAGCATTCTTCATGAACTTCTTTGCATCAGTTACCCCTTCCATGTATAGAAGTATGCTCTTTGTCTCTGGATCATTACCGATGTAATCTACAAGGTCTCCAAAGTCAACATCAAGCATTGATCCTACTGATATGAATATGCTAAGCCCTATATTCTCCTTTATAGTCCAATCTACTATTGCTGCTCCTAATGCCCCACTCTGGGATATCAATGCTATATTACCAGCCTTTGGCATCTTGCGTAAGAATGTAGCATTAAGGTTAATGCTTGGTCTTACAAGCCCTAAGCAGTTAGGTCCTATTATCCTCATACCATACCTTAACCTTATCTCTGCTATTCTATCCTCTAATGCCTCCCCCTCCTGTCCTACCTCTTTAAAGCCAGCAGATATTATTATTATGCTATCTATGCCTACTTTACCACACTGCTCAACTATGCTAGGCACTACCTTTGCTGGAACAGCTATTACTGCTAGATCAACCCTCTCAGGTAACTGCTCTACACTCTGGTATGCCCTAAAGCCTAGGATCTTCTGCTTCCTAATGTTAATAGGATAGACTCTACCATTGTAACCATTCTCTACTAGATTCTTAAATAGCCTCCAGCCTACTGTGCCTTCTTCATCACTTGCCCCTATAACTGCTATGCTCTTAGGGTTAAAGAAGTTGCTAAGGTTGCTCATGCTCAATCTTATTGTATTTACTCTTGCTTATAACCCATCTGGCAACCTCTGGCCAGAGGTTCTTATGTGCAGCAGTACTTATACACAAGCCTACATGCCCACCTGGTATCTTTAGAATACTCTTATCCTTACTTGATACATGGTAGTTAACTGCAATTGTAGACTCTGGGGATGTTAGATCATCGTTCTCAGCAACTATGGTAAGCAATGGTACATCTATACTCCTTAGAGAGAAACTTATACCATCCAATTCTGCTTTATCATAAACAAGTATGTTCTTTTTATAACACTCCTCTATTATCTGCTCATATAACTTACCTGGGACATATGGTGTATTGTATAACCAACGCTCAACAGCAACAAAAGTATCTATAAATGATCTATCATTAAGCCTCTTCCATAAGCTGATGTACTTAAGTATGCCATACCTTATAGGGTTACGCATGAAGAATGCTATATCTAGCATCTGACCGTTCATATGCCCATACTCAGCAACCAATCTCTTAGCATCTATTGACTTTGCCCATCTAGCAAGTATACCATCATCCTTGCTTGTATCAACAGGTGCTGCCATCACAATTAGGCTACTAAGCCTCTCTTTATGTAAAGATGCATATATTAGAGCAACTATACCACCCCAACAGTATCCAAGCAGGGATACCTTATCGTACTTGCTTATCTCTAATATCTTCTTAATTGACTCATCAATGCATTCTATGTAGTACTTCAATGATAGACCATCCTCAGTGTAACTAGCATGCCCCCAATCTAATAGGTAGACATCTAACCCATTCTCTATCAACCTTCTAACCACACTCTTCTCCTTACTTATATCCATTATATGATAACGGTTTATCATTGCATAAACTATAAGGATTGGAGGCTTGCTGCTAGCATTACCTTTGTAATGCAGCAGTCTAGTCTTACCATGCTGCCATACAACATCGTATGGTGTTGAGTCTAGTTCTCTATACACAGATAAGGCTAATGCAAGATTAGATGTGTATGAGTTAAATGCAATATACATTATCTGCTCCAACATTATATCAATATACCTTACCATGTAAGGATTAATCTTGCTTATTATCCCATGGAGATTAACGTAAGAGTTTATATAATCAGTTAGGGCATGCGTAAATCTATCAGACCTAAGCTCTTTATCAAACCTATTATCCATTAGAGTAATCCATTCATTGTAGATATCCTTGGTACTCTTTAATGCCTTAGTAAATGTATCATAATATATCTCTGTGTATATATTGATATCTTGAGTATACTTGTAATAATCTTAAAGTACTCTAATGTAAGTTCTGATATAATGATAAAGGATACTGCTCGCTCATCTCTACAGTATGTAGATTCTCATATATAACTCTATTTAGCCTTACGCACTATAAAGTGTATTAGGGAATCCTCCTTCCTTATCTCAAGCAGTTCTTGTCCCTTCTCCTCACTCCACCTTATCATCTCAACATCTGATGTAGGATCATCAGATACTATATGGATAACCTCCCCCTTCTCTATCTTAGAGACTAACTCATTCAACTTTGGGAGTACTGCTGCACACTCAACACCAATCTCAAACATCTCATAGTCTGGGAATGCAGAGAAGCATCTAACATGCATATCCCTTATCTTATCAGCAAGTTCATCCATACATGCGTTAAGTGGCTTTAGATTATTTATCTCATCTGCATCATCAATCTCAAGCACTGCAATCCAACCATCTGTGTATGGATGATCATTAACTATCTTTGGTCTCCTTATAGCATTCTCATTAACCTCTACTATACTTGCATTGAATGGGGATCTTACAACATTGAAGTACCTTAAACTCTCTATACTTGCTATACTCTTACCCTTCTCTATGCTAGTCCCAATAGGCTTTATACTTACCCTAGTAAGCTTACCTGCTACATATGCTAGTACGCTTGTTATCCCAACCCTTACCCTTCTACCATCTATACGCTTGACCCATACAAGGTTCTCAAGATCATACAACGCTGAATCATCAAACTCACAGTACTCTATCTTACTCATGCTTTAGCATTAAGCATACTCTTTTATTAGTTATTGCATAGCATATAATTATAATGAATTATATACTCATATAATCAATTATATTTACTTGAGCAGAGCCGGGGTACCCTAGTCTGGTAGGGGGCAGATTAATGAATGAGCAGGTAAGCCCAAGCCTGGAGTTTGGTTAAATATGAAAGAAATGGTTGAGAAGCAAACGATTAGCCTGTGCCCGCAAGGGCTCGTGGGTTCAAATCCCACCCCCGGCGTAAGATCAATTAAAGCCAAAAATACTCAGATAGATCTCTTCCTATTATAATCATATTATATAACTCCATATCAAGCCATACACCTCTACATTTTTAGTAATCTTTCTCTATACCTTGCCTCTCTAACAAAGATTGCATACTGCATTTATCATCTAGTTAAGGTTAGATTATTATATAAATTAAATAAGCATGTATACATGGTTAACTTTTCAGATAAAGAGCTAGAGTTCATAAACAGGAATGAGATATGTAGACTAGCAACATGCTCTAATGGTAAACCCCATGTTGTTCCAGTAGCCTACATATTTCTAAATGGGTACTTTTACATTGCCACAGATTACAATACAAAGAAGTTTAAGAATATAATGAGGAATAGGAATGTATGCTTAGTTATAGATACTTATAAGCCTAACAGGGCAGTTATGATAGAAGGTATAGCAGAGATTATAGAGCATGGGGATGAGTTCAAGCATGTATACTCTATATTCTATGAGAGGTTTGTATGGGTTAGAAGGGATCCATGGAAGGAAGGTGAGGCACCATTCATAAAGATAAAGCCTTTACATAAGGTCTCATGGGGTTTATGATCATATCATAATATAATATCATTATATTACATGAACCTTTGTAGTGATTCTTGCCCCTTAATCTCCATAAGATCCTCTACCTTAACCCCTAGCCTCCTAACCATGATATTTTTATGCTCATCTATGCCTTTATCCTTGCTCATAGCATCCTCTAAGAGCTCCTTTGCAACCTTGAACATCTCATCTATACTATTTGTTCTATGCTTTATACTTCTACTCTTGCTACTTATACTAAGATCATCATAAACCATTATTATCCCTACAGATCTAAAGAGTAAACCCTGTTCAATTATGCTCTTATGCACATCCTTGCATAGCATGTATAGATCATCAAGCATATCGTTAACATTATCTGTACTCTTCTTAAGGGTTGTTATCCTGCTAACCTGCTTCACCTTATCATCATCCTTCACTGGTTCATCATCTATACCCCTTGCTGCATTGTACAAGTATATGCCCATCTTTTTACCAAAGTTATCTACAAGCACTTGTGCATCTAACCTTGCAAGATCGCCTATTGTAGTTATACCCATTTGGTTAAGCCTCTCCTCGGTCTTCTTCCCTACCCATGGTATCTTGCCTACACTCAATCTTGATAGGAACTCATTAACCTCATGCTGTTTAACCACTGTAAGCCCATCTGGCTTGTTGTAGTCAGAGGCCATCTTTGCTACCAATTTGTTAATACTAACTCCTATAGAGCATGTTAATCCTACACTACTCCTTAACTCTTGCTTTATACTCTTTGCAAGTATAACAGCATCGTCAAGACTATTGCATCTACTACTAACATCCATGAATGCCTCATCTATGCTTACTTGCTCAAATGAATCAGCATGCTTCCTTAATATGCTCATAACAAGCTCAGATATGCTAGCATAGTAAGGTTCATCTACTGGAAGGAATGCTACATTGCTAGGATCAAGATCTTTAAGTAGGTTCTTTGCCTGCCTTATAGGCATACCTGCTCTTACACCATACCCTCTTGCCTTGTAATTGCATGTGCTCACTGCCCCACTATCACCTCCCCTAGCAGAGTATACGCATACAACTACAATCTTATCCTTAAGCAATGGATTCCTTAACTCCTCACACTGAGCATAGAAGTAATCCAAGTCTACATGCATAACAATCCTCTCTCTCTTCATTCTGTAAGTATATAAGTAAAGAGTTAATTAATAATCTTTAGATTGAGTAATGAGCAGAGTAATAATGATAATGATAAGCAGTATCATGACAATATAATTAGAGTGAGTGATGATAAGATAACTATAGATATTGAGAGGATGGTAGTTGAGAGGATATATCCTTGTATATATAAGGATAGAGTATTGCTATTCATAAAGGATGATGAGGGTAACTTTAACTGCTACGAGGTTAGCGATGAGGATCTTAAGAGTAAGATAAGATGTAACCCAGATCATGATTACATAGTAAGGTTACTAAATGCTATTATTAGCAAGTAAAGGTGAATAAATACCAAATGTAAACTATTTATAACACATTAATCTCTTAACATGTTATGGCTGAAGCGCAGAGCACATCTCAACAGCGCAAGGCAACCAACGAGATATTCATAGGCAAGAAACCACTGATGACGTATGTAACAGCCGCCCTAGTCCAGTTGGCTAATGAACCAACTGTAACTATAAAGGCTAGGGGGCTCAGTATAGCAAGGGCAATAGATGTAGCACAGATAATAGCCAAGAGGATGAACTCTCTAGGCTACAAGATAAGTGATGTAAGGCTAGGCTCAGAGCAGATGCAGAGTCAGAACGGCAAGGTAAGGAATGTATCCACAATAGAGATAGATATAAGCAGGAAGTAAGCATCACCTGCTTAACATTCTTTTTTATATTCTCTTTTTAATATGCAAATAAATTTATTGCTATGCATGCTACAATAACTTACTGCTTATGCTCCTAAGATTAATATATGTGGTTAAGCATGAAGAATTAGAATATAGAGTAAGGAATGATCTACCTTACATAGAGAGGATGAGCGGTTTCTTTAAATGGTGGCTAAACAAGAACTTTGGTTTACATTATGAGACTCTAACAGATGTCTTAGCAGTAGAGTACTCTTTATTTAGAAGGATAAGGTTTGGGTTAAGCGATCTAATAGAGCATCATAGAAAAAAGGACAAGGATGCATACCATGTATACTTAGCATACTTTAAGCCCTTGATCTCTGATTGCAGTATAGGCTACTTTGCTGATAACTTTGGCCTAATTCAATGGACAGATTATGCATCAACCAATGTTTACAATTCAGATATAAAGGGGGATAACACTACCAATGCTAACTCATCTACTGACGATGATGATAAGAGGATAAGGTTCTTTGCTATTGAGAATTGTACAAAGGTATCACATATAATATTACATGAGGTTGGTAGGAGGAGAGGCATAGCAAGTAGGTACAATGAGTTGATACATGAAGAGTGGAATAAGCACATCTCCAAGGTTAAAGAGTTTGAGTACTACGATAGCAAGTATAAGAGAGTTGATAAGGATAGATGTGTATTTGCAACCATGAGTATACCAGCTTATTAATAAGCAATGCGAGAAGATTCAACTATAGTTGAACTATACATTAACTATTGGTATATACCATAAACATTGTTCTATGGTTGTACCAAAAATAATTAATTAGAGCCTATGAAATAATACATGTATGCAGAATGCTGTATTTGCTGATAAGAGCATACTTACAACTCTCATACTTGCAACAATAGTCATATTCTCTTTACCTCTAATACTTCCTCATATAACACATGAGTATATGATATACCATGTATTGCTGCATATGATAACTATGCTCATATCAGTACTATTGGTTATAATCTCATCTATAGCATACTATAGAAGTAGAAGTACAAGGATGCTACTGATGATGTTTGCTTTAATAGCATTAAGCATATCAGAGGTCATAAACTTCCTTGTTAGTGTTGATGTATTAAGATTTACTTCTGTACCTCTCATTAATACTGAGGTACCTCACCTTCTAATCCTACTCACTCTAGTATTTCTACTCATTGGGGTTCTAAAGGTGAGTTAGATGAAGGATATAAAGAGCATGATATTAAAGATTATAAAGGATAACCCTGGGATAAGGTACAGAGAACTCTTAAGATCTTTAGGGACTGTAAACGGAGTACTCTCATACTATCTTTACATGCTTGAGAATGAAGATGCTATAAGGGTTGAGAGGCAAGGTGGTATGACAAGGTACTATCCAAATAGCATAGACAAGAGAGAGGCAAGGATACTAGGTATGCTAAGGATACCTATGGTTATGAAGATAATAAACTTCATGCTTGTTAATGATGGATGCTCACTTGAGGATCTTGCATTATATGTTAATAGAAGCAAATCAACTATATCATGGCATATGAAGAGGCTTGTTGAGGAGGGTATAATTACTAAGTATGATAACCTTTATTATATAAAGGATAAGGATGTTATAACTAAGGTACTATCAAAGTATAAGTTAGTAGATAAGATAGATGTAATTGCAGACAATTACAGTAATATGATGGATGAATTTAGGTTTTAATGTTAAGTTTTTATACATTTTATAGTATTTGCCTAAGATAAATTTTTAATAATAACATCTAAGGTAATCATACAATGCATCATAATAATAGCAATAATAATGCTATTGCTAGAAAGAGCAAAGATGCTATTGAGCATTATATAAGCAGTATACATAAGAGCCCTAGCATACTCTCAAGCATAGAGGAGGTTGCAAAGGAGAGGAATATACCTATAGTAGGCCCATTGGTTGGTAGGCTACTATTCATACTTGCTTGTAGTATAAAGGCTACAAGGATACTGGAGATAGGTACAGCAATAGGCTACTCTACAATATGGCTTGGTTTAGCAGCAAAGAGATACAAGGGCAAGGTTATAACAATAGAGATAGATCCTAACAGAGCAGATGAGGCTAGAGCAAATATACATGCAGCAGAGTTGAGTAATAATGTAGAGGTTATAGTAGGGGATGCACGTGAGGTTATACCTACTCTTAAGGGCAGGTTTAATATGATATTCATAGATGATGGTAAGGAGGATTACCCACTGTACTTTGATTTATGTTATCAGAGGTTAAGGAAGAATGGTATAATTGTAGCAGATAATGCATTATGGCATGGAGAGGTTGTAGAAGAGAGTAGTAAAGAAGGTAAGGCTATAGCAAGGTTCAACTCCATGCTTATGAGTAGTAGTGGTATAGGCTCAATAGTGCTACCAGTAAGGGATGGGGTTGCTATAGGGCTTAAAATATAATAATTTTATTTATTTATTTATTTATAGTTACTCTAACAGCCCTTTAATTATATCTCTTCTTGCAAGTTCAAATCTAGCAGAGGTCTCTATCATCTTTAATGCCTTCTCAAAAGCCTCATCTGTAGGTAGATCTGCTACCTGTAGCATTATATTCTCAGCCTCCTTCCTCCAATACTCATAGTAATCCTTTGGATCCTTATTAGCACTGGAGATTACTGAGTCAAATAACTCCTTCATCTTAAGCAAGTGCTCATACTTTAAACCCTTACCTGTGAACATGATTATTATAATTATCTAATTTTATAAATAATTTATTCCTTCAAGTATGAAGATGACACCAATGTATACTAGTAATGATGATAATGCTAGCATTAATGTTAAGTAGTACCTACTATCCCTCCTTAAGATGTTTACTCCTTTAACAGTGAGTGCTGCTGTAGTAGCAAGCCAAGCATAGTCCATCCATATATGAGTTATAAACATAAACAAGACACCATACAAACCTGCTAGCATGATAGCATCTGATATAATCTTTGTACCTATGGTAAGCCACCATGCTATGAAGAATGGGTTCAATGCTGAGAATACTATACCTATGATCAATGGTCTTAGTCTAGATCCTAAATTGTAACCCATGCTACTCTCATCTATAAAGTTGTAATCTCTATTCTTATTCTTATTATTATCTGCTATTTTATCTCTCTTAAATAGTTGTAAGCTCTGCATTGATGCAAATATTAATAATGCAAGCCCTCCTACTATGCTTATGATCCAGTTAAACCCTCTTACAATATCAATGCTTAATATGCTTAATGCTATTAGCATGATAAGGGGGAACTCCACAATTGCATGACCATGCGCAATCATTATCCCAGCACTATACCCATACCTCTTTGCATATATCATGTTTGCAAAGAATAATGGTCCTGGTGATAACACTCCAGATGATGATACTGCTACTACTGTAAGCATGAATGCAATGTAATCCATTCCTATAGCATAATGATTATCTAATCGAGTAATTAATCTAATACCATGAAGACAAGGGTTATCCTTGATATGGATGTTGGTGTAGATGATGCTATAGCACTTATACTAGCATTGAATAGCATGGAGTTGGATATACTTGCACTAAGTACAGTAAGTGGGAATGTTAGTGCTAGAATGGCTGCAGTTAATGCATTAAAGGTTAGTGAGGCATTAGGCAAGAGCATAAAGGTGATAAAGGGATTAAGCATAAAGGGTTATAGAAGATCCAAGCATGCTATAGAGGTCCATGGGCTTGATGGACTAGGGGACTCTAATCTACCTAATCCTAAGGGTAAGGCAATAATAAGCAAGGATCCTATAAAGAGGATGGCAGATATAATTAAAGCAAGTGATAGCAAGGTTACACTTGTATGTACTGCCCCATTAACCAACATAGCAAGGTTATTAACTCAAGAGGGTATAAGAAGTAAGTTAGATAAGATAGTGCTCATGGGAGGGGTTTACGATTATGCTAGAGAGCAAGGTAATGTTACAAGGTATGCAGAGTTCAACTTTTACTTAGATCCTAAGGCTGCCTCCATTGTAATGGGCTCAGATGTTAGCATAGTAGCATGCGGGCTTGATCTAACATCAAGGAGGGATTGTGCAGTAGATGCTTCAATACTTGCTAAGATTAAAGGTATAGATAGTATATATGCAAGGTTAGCATCAACCATACTAAAGGGACCTGTAGCAAGGTTTGGTTACTTTAATCTACATGATGTATTTGCGTTGTTTGCAGTTATAAATGATGGTCTCTTCACTACAGCAAAGGCATATGTAAAGGTTATAGAAGAAGGGAAGGATAAGGGTAGATGTGTAACAACCTATACAAGTGATGGGAATGTAACAGTATGTAAAGATATAGATGCTAAAGGATTCATGGATATGCTATTTAAGAGCCTAGGTTAATGCTATCTCTAATCAATAGCCTATTTTAAATTAAATTACCTAGATAACCTTTATCTCATGCATTAACTTACTTACTTGAGGGTTATCTAGCATACTTAATAACTCTGAGTAGTATGGACATGCCCTAGTCTCCTCTTTAGTAACCTTTAATGCTGCTGCTATATTAGCAAGGAATAGAGACTCAGCCTCACCGTAACCTCTTAATAGCAGTGCTACAAACGCACCAATTAACACATCACCTGCACCAACTGTACTCTTTACTTGCATACCAATAGCATTAAGATCAAGTGCAGGAACAGATAAGGTATTACCATTACTCCAATGCATAATACAACCCTTAGAGCCTAGTGTAACTATAACCTTCCTAGCCTTTAATGCCTTAACCCCTTGCATAATATCTGTAGCATCTGCTAAGGTTAAGCACTCATGCTCATTAAGTATTAGGTAATCTACCTTGCTTATACTATCCTTAAGTGCATCATAACCTAGCCTAGTTAGCAATGCTGGTGCCCATGTAACCCTCTTATCCAATGCTCTAGCCTTATCTATAAGTGAGGATGCAAAGGATATAGGAGGATCTATTACTACAACATGCTTTACATCCTTTAATGTATTGCTTATATGCTCCTCATCAAGCATCTCTGCCTTAAGCATATCATTAACTGCTTTATAGGTTAGTATCATATTCTCCCCCCTCTTATCTACAAGTATATATGCTTGACCAGATTGTACATCAAACCTCTTTACGCATGATACATCTACACCCTCTTGCTCAAGTATGCTTATCTGCTTATCTCCTATTGCATCGTTACCTAATGCACCTAGTATACCAACCTTCCTATCCTTATTATTATTTAGTATCCTAGCACTTGCTACAGCAGTATTTGCTCCCTTGCCCCCTGCTACATTAATAACCTTCTTAACCTTTACCTCCTCTCCAGCCTTAGGGAACTCATCCACAAATAGTGTTACATCCCAGTTTATAGCCCCAGATACAAGTTCTATCATCCTATCAATACAGATAAAGGCTGTATGGCTTAATTAAGTGTATCTTAATAATCTTAATAACCTGCTCTATACTGCTTACAGATATTACATCATCTATACCATTTATAGGATCCCTTAGCATTACTATATAATTATCTGTAATATCTTTATTGATGAAGATGGTTCTGCCTTTGGAATCAACGATCCTTATTCCAGAATCGTACTCTAAAGAATTAAGAGTATCAAGCAATGAGTGCTCATCCTCAATACAACTCATATCTACTCTACACTCATTCCTAATAATAATCGTTAGTGTTAGTTAAGATAGTTAATTACAACTTGATTTATACAACTATACTATTTATTATTACATGCAGGGAGAGAATAGCAGTATTACTACTGTAAGGACATATGGATTGGAAAGGGTGTTTAGGCAGTTCCTTGATATGGAGCCTGCCTCAATGCTTATAAGAGGTTTACCAGGTACAGGGAAGACTACACTTGCATTGGAGTTGATCAACATGATGCATGAGAAGTACAACTGCTTCTATATATCAACTAGGGTATCATTTACAAAGCTGCAAAGATACTACCCTTGGATAATAGGGCTTATCAATGATAACTCTCTACTATCCTATAGTAATGCAAGCAATTCAGCCATAGACCTTAGGCTTGGTAGTGCAAGTGGTACAATGGAGTTAGTATTGGATCTAATAACTAACAATAAGAAGGCACTAATAGTATTAGATAGCTGGGACTCCTTGGTTAATTACGCTAAGAGGGAGGAGAGGATAAAGATGGAGAAGACCATGGTTACAGTTGCTGATACGCATGATGCATTACTTATATTCGTTAGCGAGGAGCCAGAGTTTAATACGGTATCTTACTCTGTAGATGGCATAGTAACATTAAGCATGGAGCAGTATTGCAATACTAGGATAAGAAAGATGAGCATAGATAAGATGAGAGGCGTTGCAGTTAATAACTATACATACCTTTACACACTATTAAATGCTAGATTCACTATCTTACCTACCTTATGTGATTACATAAGCCTAATAGATAAAGGTAAGGATGAATATTACAGCAGTAGTTACTATGGAAATGGTAATGCTATTGTAGAATATAAAAAGGAGGATATGAGTAACAATAGTAATAGAGGAGGGGAAGATGCATATGCTATTATACCTACTTGGAGTATAGACCTTGATAACCTTCTAGGTGGAGGATTCAAGAACGGTAGCAGTGTACTGCTAGAGGTTGATCCTTTAATTGATGAATCCATTCTACTCTCAATGCTTACAAAGATGATAGTAAGGAATAGCATCGATGATCCTAGCAGATGTATAATAGTATCAGATACACCTGAGAGACCACTTGGTAGATTGGTAAGGTATGTAAATGGATACTATAACAATGGAGATAGAATAAATGATAACATAAGCAATAATAGCAGCAGTAATAATATTATTTTACTTACAGACAAGACAAGGTTATTCAATAGTATAAATGCTAACATATTAACCTTTGATACAGATACATTCTTTAACAGATATGAGGAGATTATGCTCAAGTATAAGAGACCAGCATTGATGATACTAGACCATAGCATAATTGATAGATATGAGTTAAGTAAGGCAGCAAGTATAATAAATGCTATTAAAGATGATGGTAATGTTATAGTTATAATAGGAGATACCACATTGAATAACTTATCAGCAACCAAGAGTCTTACAGATACGCATATGAAGTTACTTCTATTAGAGAATGTACCATTACTGCATGTAACAAAACCATCATTAGGCTTGTTTGGAGTAGCATATAGTAACAATGGGTTATCTTACTCTCTCATAAAGGTGGTTTAGATGAGCAACTGTGAAGAGAATAATGATCTTTATGCAAAGATATCAAGTGCAATTAGAGGGTATCTATGTGCAATACTTGGGGAGAGCAGTGTAAAGGTTATTGAGTACTATCTAAGTAAGAGAGGTATTGATCATAACTATATATACACTGATCCTGATAACTTACAGCAGAGCTTAGCATTACTCTTTGGTGATGGTTCAAAGATCCTTACAATAGAGATAGCAAAGATGTTATGTAACGAATTTGGCATAGTACTTGATGACTATAGCATGATAGATCTTAAGAGTTTAGTAAATGCAATAGCACATAAGCAAGGATTAGATATGAGCAAGATAAATAAATAAACGCTAGTTAAATCATCTATATATATATAAATAAATTATACTTATTTTATTATTTATTTATCTCTTCAAGGTTTATAATACTAATCTTAATACCATTTACTATGAGGATATTTAATACAAAGAGTAAGAGTAAGGAGTACTTGGTTAATGAATATAGTAATAGAAAGATGGTTAAGATATTCCTATGTGGTCCAACAGTTTATGATCATCTGCATCTAGGGCATGCTAGGCTATTCATAGTTATAGATACACTTGTAAAGTATCTTAAATCATGTCTTGCTACAGATACATACTTACTGGTTAATGTAACAGATATAGACCAAAAGATAGATGAGAGGGCAAGGTATGAGAGCATTGATGCAAGGGAGTTAGCATTAAGGTATGCAAAGGAGATGGTAAGGGATCTAAGGCTCATAAACTCTTTGGATAGCATAGATGCATTTGCTTATGTTAGTGATTACATAGAGTATGCAAACTCATGTATAGATACTCTAATAGAGTATGGTTATGCTTATAGGCTAGTAGATAGAGTATACCTTGATATATTCTCTGCATATAACCATGGCTATGGCTCATTATCATGCTCAAGTATAGATGAGCTTATGCTTAAACCATTGGATATTATGAAGGGTAAGAGGAATCAGGCAGATATACTATTGCAGTATAGTAGCAAGGATAGAAGGTATCCATACTGGCATATGCAAGATACAGCAGTTGCATTAGCAAATGCTTACAACTGTTATGATATACATGTAGGCTCTAGGGATCTCTTGTATCCTCACCATGAAGCGTATATAGCACAGTGTAAGGCATTAACTCATGGTAATCATAAAGCAAGGATGTTCATGCATTTAGGGTTGCTTACAGTTAATGGTAAGAAGATGAGCAAGTCATTCAACAATGTAGTAAGGATAAGAGATATGGTAGCAAGATATGGTTACAAGGCACTACGCCTATACATGCTATCTGAGCATTATAGTAAAGATATGGACATTGATACCCATAGGCTTGAGAGGTTTAAAGAGTTATCTATGCTAATAGACTCAAGGCTTATGAGCAGTGATAAGAGGATAAACTATAGCAATTACATAGATACGTTCAATGAGTATATGAGCGATGACCTTGCAACAGATAAAGTAATAGATATGCTATATAATCATGTTAATGATATGAGTATTAATGAACTAAGGGTTATCTCCAATGTATTACTTTAGCATAATGGAAGAGAATGAGTTATCGTTCATAGAACTCTTTGCTCAGAAGATTATAGTTAGTAGGTATGTTACACTTTACTATAATAGTGTTATGCATGATGACGATTTCTTTAATAGAATAGTGGTTAAGGAGTTTAATGCTAATACTATAGAGGATATTGCAAAGGCTGAGGAGATACTTAAGAGTAAAGGTGTTACACCATTCATATACTCAATGGTTAAGAGTATTAGTATTGAAGAGTATGGTTACTCATTATACGATGAGTTAATAACATTATTTAACAACGATGATAAGATAGGCTTAGTAGATGATAATAATATTACAGTAAGGGATGTTAAGGAAGATGAGGATGTTAGCATATGGATAGATGTATTCTCTAACTCATTCAATATAAGCCATTACAGGGATGAGATAAGGGAAAGGGTAACAAGGGCTATTAACACTAGTAATAGGCTTATACTAAGGCTAGCATATAAGGGAGACTACAATAATGGCAATAACAAGCCTATAGGCTGCTCTGCCCTATTCTTAACCTCAAGTGTTATTGGTCTTTACTGTTTAGGTGTGCTCTCAGATTATAGGAGGAGAGGTATAGCAGGATCTCTTATAAGGAATGCTTTACTTGAGGCAAAGAGTAGGGGTTTAATGCTTGTAGTTCAGACATTTGCTAGGGACAACCTTGTACCCCTTTACTTTAAGCACGGATTCACATACGCTTACTCAAAGTTCATCTACTGTAATAATCAATAAGATAAAAGTATAGACAGAAAAGAAGTACTTATTTAATCGATCTGATCATACTAGCAAAGAGGAATGGTAGTATTAGTGTAGCCTCTCCATGTACTGTTACATGCTTTGCATCTACCTTAACCTTACCCCATGATATAGCCTCCTTAACCAATGCACCACTAAGGCTACCATCGTACTCTACAGCAGTAGTTATGTATACAGCATAGTCAAGCCCTCCCTTGAACTGGTTCCACCAGAGTGTATGATGTTTAGATATACCTCCTCCAATCATAAGTGCACCACTCCTCTTAGCATTGAAGATAAGTTCAGCAAGAAGATCAGCATCCTTGAGCAGGTTAAGTCTAAAGTCCTTATGCCTTTGAGCAAATAACCATACTTGAGTCCCAATAGCACCATCCATTATACCAGGTACAAACACAGGTATACCATTCTTGTAAGCCCAGTATAAGAAGGATGACTCATTAGCATTCTTACCAAGTAGATAACATAACTCATGGCTAGATAACTCCCTTACACCCTTATCATAATTATCCTCAAGTACCTGCTGTACTACCTTCTCAATCAATGGTCCATAGTTGTTTAATGGTACTAGAACATTACCTAACCTATGTATATGCTCATCAGCAAGTTTATAATCATCTAGATCAAAATCCCCAGTATAGTAGTTAGAGTAGGCTCTAGCAATATCATGGTCTAATGCCCCACATGTGGTTATTACTGCATTGAACATCTTATACTTTAACATATCCCTTACTATCCCTCTAAGCCCAGTTGCTATTATAGCACCAACGAATGATAATAGCCTTAAGCACTCCATATCGTTAAGCATGCTCTTAAGTATATTTGATGCTAAGGCAAGATGCCTTGCCATGAAGCCACCAGAGTTAAGCATCTCTTGCATTATATGCTCAATTGTAGAGTTCTCATCTATGCTAATATCCTTAACCTTCCACTCCAGCATGCTTAATCTACAAGTGTGTACTATATAGTAATTTTGCTTAGGAAAGGTTTATTTTAATATACATATGTGTAAGATGCATGGGAAAGAAGGTAAGGGTAGCTATAGCAGGTGTAGGTAACTGTGCATCTGCACTTGTGCAAGGTACAAAGTATTACTCACATGAGAACGATGCAGTAGGGCTTATAGCATACAACCTTGCTGGGATAACACCAAGTGATATAGAGTTCGTTGCTGCATTTGATGTTGCTGCAAACAAGGTAGGCAAGGACCTTGCAGAGGGTATATTTGCTGAGCCTAATAACACTCTAAAGGTATGTGATGTTGAGCCTCTAGGGGTTAAGATAGAGAAGGGTGAAGTACATGATGGTATAGGTAGGCATCTAAGTAGTATTGTAAAGGTATCTGATGAACCAGCAGTTAATGTTGCTAAGAGGCTTAAAGAGACAAAGGCAGATGTTCTAATAAACTACTTACCAGTTGGTAGCGTTAAAGGGACCATGTACTATGCTGAGCAGGCATTAGATGCTGGTGTTGCATTCATAAATGCAATGCCTGTATTCATAGCATCTGATAATAGATGGGAACAAAAGTTCATTAGCAAGGGTTTACCAGTTGCTGGAGATGATGTTATGAGCCAGCTTGGGGCAACTGTACTTCATAAGACACTTATAAAACTATTGGTAGATAGAGGGGTAAAGGTTAAGGAGACGTATCAGTTGAATATAGGTGGTGATGCAGACTTTTATAACATGCTAGATGAGGATAGGCTAGAGCATAAGAGGGAGAGCAAGGCTAGTGCTGTAAGAGCAATGTTGCCTTATGATGTACCAATGCGTATAGGACCAAGTGATTATGTAGGGTTCCTTAAGAATGAGAAGGTATGCTACATATACATAAAAGGGCATTACTTCTGTAACGTGCCTTTAGAGATAAATGTTAAACTAAATGTTATAGATGCTTACAATAGCGCTGGAGTTATGATAGATGCCATAAGGGCTATGAAGGTTGCATTAGATAGAGGTGTTAGTGGTGCTTTGATTAGCGTATCAGCATACTGCTTCAAGCATCCACCTGTACAAATGCCATATAACGATGCAAAGCATGCATTTCTAGAGTTCATAGAGGGTAAGAGGGATAGGTAGTAGCAATAATTAAGTTAATTTATTTGATTTTGATCTTAGTTTATGCATAATAATATTATTATTACTAGTTGCCCTTAATCAAGACAGAGTAATCCTTCCTTAACTCATTCATCCTAATACTCCTTATACTCCTACTAGCCTCTACATCTATATCACTTATTATAACATGCTCTCCCCCAGATGCTACAACTGTATCTGGGAGTACTATATCAAGAGCCTCATCATATCTTAGATCAACTATTATGCTCATGCCCCCAAACTTCTCACTACATAGGTTAGGTGCTATACATGGGACTCTATTCTCCAATGCTCTAGCCTTAACATATATATGCCAAGGCTCTATGCCCTCGCTTATTATCCTTGATGGGAAGAAGATAAGGTCTGCATTATTTAATGCTAGTGCTCTTGCAACCTCTGGGAATACAACGTCATGGCATATTGCTACACCAAACCTTACACCATTATGCTCAAATAACAAGAGCCTATCCCCTGCCTTAACCTTCTCAACCTCTAACCCATAAGGATGCAGTTTGAACTGCTCACCTATTATGCTACCATCAACGCCTATAACTGGGCATGAGATATACAGGTTACCATCTATACTTCTATAGAATGCACCACTAACTATAACCATGCCATACTCTATAGCACTCTCCTGCAAAGGTTTAAGCTCATCAAGGCTATCCAACTGCTTAGGGTACCACTGCTCTGGTAAGCATACTATATCGGATCTAGCAGAACCTACCTTCTTTAACAGATCTACAACATGCTCAATAGCCTCATCTATACTATCCTTAACCTCTAACTGTAATAGTGCTACCCTAACCATAGTACTCCTATACTCATAACCATATAATAACTAATGTATAATCAAAACGTTACATTATTATTAACTACTTACCATCTACCTTACTTATCCTCCTCATTACCATCTCATGCAAAGCCTCAAGCATCTCCTTCCTATCCTCCATAAGTACTACATCACTATAACCTGATACTATAAGCATATGGCTGAATGGTGATGGTACATCGCTAGCCTTGCATATTATGAACCTCCTCTTTCCTTGCTCTATATCCCTTAACACTAACTCTGCTCTATTAACATCCATTAGATCCTCCATAACCTCTCTATACACCTCCTCTAATACTGGGAACCCATCTAACCTATCGCATAACCTCATCAGTATCTCAGCATTAGTCTGCTGCCTTGCGACTGTAACCTCGTAGCCCTTGTAACTCCTTAGTATCATCAATGCTCTTACTGCACAGTGCCTAAACCTTGTCTTAACCATCTCAGTGTTCTTTATAGCATTAAGTAGTAGCATCCTAATGTTACTAGAGTTAACCTTGGATAACAATTCCTTAACATCTATATCATCATAACCAAGCATGAGCATGAATGCACTATCTGTAACTGCTATAGCAATATTCTTCCTAAGCATAACCTTTGCTGCTTGAGCGTATGCCCTTGCTAGAGCATCGTTAACCCTTCTACCAAATACTGTGTGGAATATTAGATTCCTCTTCCCTTGCTCATCTATGTAATACTCTATGAGCAGGTTCTTATCGCTAGGATAATCCTTAGCCATATCTACCCCTAGAACCTTTAAGAACCTGTACTCTGCATCCATATAAGCAAGTATAGCATTAGCAGCATTTGTATCTGTATACAACTTATCCTTTATCATCCTAACTATACTCTTCTTATCCTTACCTTGATGAAGCATTGAGAATATTAAACCTCTTATCCTTGCTATCTCTTCACCAAGATCAAAGCTTAATGGTAGCATCTCACTGAACCAGCTTGGTATTGTAGGCTTCAAGCCCTCTACTCTTCTAACTATTGCAGTTAGAGCCTTGCTTGATATGAACTCATAAGTCTTGCCTCCTAGCACAAATATATCCCCAGGGCTTAAACGCTCAAGGAACTCCTCCTCTATACTACCAACCCATTTACCATCCCTAGTATATACTTTAACGGCAACCTCATCTGGTATGGTTCCAATGTTTGTTGCATATATCATCCTTGCAGTTAATCCTCTCTTACCAAACTCTTCAGTAGCCTCATCGTACCATATCTTACCATATACCTTATGACCCTCTAAGCCCTTGTACATACCTGCTAGATACTTGAGTACTTGCTTGAACTTATCAATACTTAAATCCTTATAGCAGTAACTCCTCCTAACTATACTGTATGCCTCATATACATTACGCTTCTTCTCTATTGCCATACCAAGTATATGCTGAGCAAGTACATCTAGTGCATTCTTTGGTATATGTACACTATCTATCTTGCCTTGCATTGCGTTCATGCACATAACAGCATCCTCTACAAGATCATCGTTATCCATTGCTATAAGATAACCCTTTGACTCAAGCTCCAATGAATGCCCAGATCTACCTACCCTTTGAAGGCATCTTGCTATTGACTTTGGAGAGCCTATCTGTACTACAGCATCTATGCTACCTATATCTATGCCTAACTCTAGGCTAGTGCTTGTAACAACTACCCTCATCTTTCCATTCTTAAGCTTATCCTCAACATCAAGCCTTATCTCTCTTGATAATGAACTATGGTGTGCTGCTAACTCATCAGCATCAACAACATTCATCTTTGATAAGTGATAGACTACTCTCTCTGTACCAGAGCGCGTATTTGTGAATATAAGCGTGGTCTTATGCCTCCTTATTATCCTCTTTATTAAATCATACATGCTCTTATTCAACTCATCTGCCTTAGCATGTACTATATCCTTCACTGGTGATAGAGTTATAAGGCTCATGGGCTTAACGAACCTAGCATCTACTATAACACAGTCCCTCTCAATTCCATGCTCATTGTAGCCTACCAAGAACCTTGCTACCTCATCCAATGGATGCAATGTAGCACTAAGCCCAATCCTTATAAACCCATTGCTATTATTACTGCTAGAGCATAACTCATGGAGCCTCTCAAGGCTAAGGCTTAGATGCACACCCCTCTTTGATGAGCATAACTCATGTATCTCATCAACTATAACCCATCTTACACCCTTTAGCCTCTCTCTAAACTTTGGTGCACATAGCACTATAGCAATGCTCTCTGGAGTAGTTATGAGTATATGAGGAGGCTTCCTTAGCATCCTTGCCCTCTCACTCTGCAATGTATCGCCTGTTCTAACCCCTATCCTTATATTGCTTACAGAATTATTCATACTTGCTAACTCTACAAGAGGCTCCCTTAGGTTCTTTGCTATATCATTGTTTAATGAGCGTAATGGGCTTATGTATATGCAATAAACCTTATCTTCCAATAAGCCTGACTTTGCTAGCCTTACAAGCTCACTTATTATACTTAAGAAAGCACTTAACGTCTTACCAGAGCCTGTTGGGCTTGCTACCAGTGTATTGTTACCATCAAGTATGCTTAGTATTGAGTACCTTTGAGGTGGGGTTAGTGACTTGAACTTGTTCTTGAACCAGGTGCTTACAGTATCATCTAGTCTAGCAAGTATATCCTCATCGTCCTTTATATTATAAATATCCTTGGCACTCCTTATCATGCAGATTGTTCTTTAACATACATGCTTATCATAATGCTAGTTAAATGTATTGCTAAATATAGTAAAGGAGTTTTTCATTCTTATTTACATCGTCTGATAGAGCATGTATAGGCTCTGCATCATAACCTATGCTCTTAAGGTAAGAGGCAAACTCATCAGCAAATCCATGAAATGTATAAACCTTGCTTGGATTACATGATCTTACAAGGTTAACAAGGTCTATGAAGTCACAGTGATCACTCAATGGTAGAGTATAATCATGCTTCATATACATATGCATATGCATCTTTGCTACAGCCCACCCTGTGAATGCAACAGTTACTGCATTGTAATGCTTCTTCATGTACCTTATGAAGATTGTATCGTTGCTCTGCTTTGGTGCTATCATAACCCATGGCTTCTTATCAAGCATACCATTCTCTTTAGCATGTGTATATGCTATAGCATCATGCACTCCTAGATCCACACCCAACTCCTCATAAATACTATTTATCTTCAGCACTTGCTCATGTATGTATATTGGAGCCCAGTGCTTGAATAGATTAGTTAGTATCTGTGCCTTACCAAATGGATAGCCCATGAGTATAACAGGTAAACCCTTAGCATAAAGATCTGATATAAGCATGTTTGCTTTATGCACTACATCATCTATGCTAGGAAACCTGAATCCTTTCATACCATAAGTGCTCTCTACTATCAGTATATCACACCTTGGTAACCTTGCACCCTTGAGGAATGCTCTATCCCTAGTGCATACATCACCTGTGTAAAGTATCTTACCATCTATAAGCAGTGCCTTAGAGCCTAGAACATGCCCAGAGTCTATCATCTCCAAACCTTCACTACTAGCCTCACTAGTGCTCATTACATTGCTATATCTATAACCTCTAGCGTATGCTATCCTTATTGTCTCTTCAGATGCTAGTACTTTACCTGTATAACTGCTAGGATAGAATATATGGTCTGTATGTGCATGAGATAGGAATGCTATACTATTACTACTACTGCTGCTATAATGCCTTGTAGGATCTAAGGAGATTATCTTCCCCTTATGCTTAATCATAAGATTATTGTTGCTAAAGTGTATGCTAAGATGCACATGAAGCATTATACAGCTATGATTATTAAGATTTCCTTCCTGCATACATTATGCATGGTATATATGCTTTAATAATACGTGTTAAAGATGCAAGTATTAGAGTAGGCTCACTTGGCATGATTCACTTTGATGGTGTATATGCTTACATAGGCTCAGCATTTAACTCATTGGAGTATAGGATAAGGAGGCATATTAGCAAGAGTAAGAGGATACATTGGCATATAGATTATCTTACTGTAAGTGATAAGGCAAGTGTAGAGTATGTTTTATATGCAAAGAGTTACAGTAAGCATTATGAGTGTATAATAAGCAAGCATATTGCAAGCATGAGCATTGAGAGTATAAGGGGATTTGGCTCATCAGACTGCAGATGCATATCTCATCTCCACCTTCTACATAAAGATGATCTATACCTTGCAGTTAGGTTGGTTAGTGATGCATTTACGCTATGTAAGCAATGATTTAATATCTAGCATTTATTGCATATTTACATGGTAGTTAATCTAGCCATACTTGTATCTGGTAGAGGTAGTAATATGGAGGCTATACTAAAGAGCATAAAGGTAGGTTTCATAAGCAATGTTGAGCCTAAGGTTGTTATAAGTAATAGGGCAAATGTTAGGGCATTAGATATAGCAAAGCAGTACAATGTCCCTGCTATTGTTATAGATGATGAGGGCAAGAAGGGTAGGGATTGGGATTATGATAAGAGGATTGTGCAATGCTTGCAAGAGCATGATGTAAGACCAGATAATGGGTTAGTATGCTTAGCAGGGTTCATGCGCATATTAAGTAAGGAGTTCGTTAACATGTACAAGTATAGGATAATGAATATACATCCATCCTTACTTCCATCATTCCCTGGTTTGAATGCTCAGAGACAGGCATTAGAGTATGGTGTAAAGGTTACAGGATGCACAGTACACTTCGTTGATGAGGGTGTTGATACTGGTCCTATAATACTGCAAAGAGCAGTTGAGGTAAGGGATGATGATACTGTAGATACATTAGCAGAGAGGATACTTGAGAAGGAGCATGAGATATATCCTCTAGCAGTTAAGCTCTTTGCTGAGAATAGATTAAGGATAGAGGGGAGGAGGGTTATTATATCACCATCTTGATAATAAATGGAACGATATATTTTTAATAATGGGGTTTATCATAACTCACTATCTTCTCCTATCCACCTATGCTTTAAATATCTAAACCTTAATTCCTTGTTATTTAATTCCATCCTTGTGCCCATAACTGCTCCTCCAACTATACCAGCCTGATAGAGTGAGTATAGCAGAACCTCAAAGATAGATGGTTGATAATCAGAGAATACCAAAGATGATGTTACAAATGCCATTACGATGCTTATTGTAAGCAAGAAGTACCTCTTATAATCCCTAACCCTTATCATGCTAAATATAGCAAACATGAGCATGGTTACTGATAAGGTTAGCAGTGTTAAAGGATTGCTTAGATCTATTACCTTGCTTAAAGTACTTAATCCTGCATTACCACTCAATGCCAAAGGCATGTGTAGTTTGTTTGGATGTGTAAACCTAACAACGTTTATCACAGCATTTAATGCAAATAATGCAAATAGCAGTAACGATGCAAGCCTGGCATGGAAGGTTAGCCTAGGGAACCTCTCCACTATTGCACTACCAACTATAACACCTTGAGCAAACCCTATCCCTATGACTATGGTAAAGGTTAAGGGCATTAGACTCTTAGCAACCTCTAGCAGCAAGGATGTATCGAACCTTTGTAGCAATGGTATGTATATTATACCAAATATTGATAAGCCTATATCAATGCTCATAACTTTTAGTTCTAGACTACCTCTACCATTATATACTTTTATAGTAAAAAGAGGATATCTTTTTGTCAATAACTTTCCATCTTCCTTCATTTATTTATTTATTTATTAATGCTATAAGCCAAAGCGCCTCTTTCTAGATTGATAGGTTCTTACTGCTCTAAGTAGATCTATCCTCCTAAACTCTGGCCATGGTATGTCTATAAATACAAGCTCGCTATAGGCTGACTGCCATAGCAAGAACCCACTTAGCCTAACCTCACCAGATGTTCTTATTATAAGGTCAGGCTCTTGGTAGGGTAGATCTCTAGTGTATAGATGCTCCTCTATAACCTTCTCATTTATATCCTCTGGCTTTAGTAAACCCTCCTTAACCTTAATGGCTATCCTCTTTATACTCTCAACTATCTCTCCTCTACCCCCATATGCTATTGCTAATGTTATATAGTAGTTATCATGCTCCTTAGTAGCCTCCTCTAACCTACTTATAAGGTACCTTATATTCTCTGGTAGTATATCAAGCCTGCCTATAGCCTTTATCCTCATCCTCTTCTCATAAACCCTCTTATCGTAGTATAATGAGTCTAACCTATCCTCAAGCACTTTAAGCACAGCATCAAGATCCTCCTTTCTCCTCTTAAGGTTCTCCGTTGATAATACATACAATGTTATCTGCCTTATGTTCATATCTATGCACCAATTAACAACATCGTAAACCTTCTCAGCCCCTATCTTGTATCCATTTAACCTATCCATCCTGAGGTTATCAGCCCACCTTCTATTACCATCCATTATAATACCTACATGCCTAGGCATCTTACTAGTATCTAACTGCTTCTCTAGGTACCACTCATAGACTCTGTATACTTGCATTAGAGCCAATAGATTCCTTATTATACTTACTACTACCCTACCCACACCACTTAATCATAATTACAATTATATATTATTGATCTAGTATTGTATGCTAATTACAACTATAGTCAACTTCTCATTACCTTATACATGCAATATAGTTTAGTTTTAACCTACAGATGGTTGGTTGAAGCAAATTATTTCTATGCATAATAAAATACTTAATTACATGCATAGCAAGCGGGATAGGCTCAGCATAATAGCAGTAATGCTAGAGAATCTTGTAGAGAGTAGGAGTTTAACAGAACTCATGTACAAGACTAGGCTTGATACCAGAACTGCTACCAAATACCTTAGGCTACTTACTGATAATGGATTAGTAACATGCTTAAACAATGGAAATGGTAATAGAAGATATATCATAACAGAGAAAGGGATGAAGTTTCTAAGTCTTTATAATGAATTGATAGGAATTACTAACTTAAATCAGTACATAATTATGTAATAATTGATTAAATAATTGCTTCATTATGTTATAATTATTATTGTAGTATACAAATTATTGTAGTATACAAAAATGATGGTATTCTCTTTATTTGGGAAATTTTCTAAATAGAGAAAACAGAAGTCTTTTTTAACATCTTTTAAAAGAAAAAATATATGCTTAGGTATATAAAAGCCTTTATCAGACTGATAAAGGTTGAGGATCAGATAGGCAACTCACTAGCATTCATGACAGGCTACGTATACGCAAGTGGGTTCATAGCAAGTGAGAGTCTACCTTATGCATTAACATCAACATGTCTTGGGTTAATGGCTACAAATGCACTTAACCAGTGTACAGATGTAGATACAGATAGAATAAACAAGCCAGATAGACCAATACCAGCAGGCTTGATAAGCATAAAGGAAGGTTATTCGATAGTAACAATACTATATGCTTTAACTATTACATTAGCAGCATTGGTAAATACTACATTCTTTGCATTAACATGCATTGCTGTATCTTTAGGCATAGCATACTCTGTACATCCATTCAGATTGAAGGATAGGTTTGTACTCTCAAACCTATCAATTGCAATAGGCTATGGAACATTGAACTTCCTTCTAGGCTGGTTGGTTACTAAACCCATATATGCTGTACCTATACATATGCTTGTAATGCTTAGCGCATTTGACTTCTTTGCTAGCATAAGCAAGGATTACAGGGATATAGCAGGTGATATAAAGCATGGCTCTAAAACAATTCCTATAGTTATGGGTAGGGCTAGAGCAGTATCATTTGAGTTTACCGCAATATACATAGTACTTGCATTACCTCTAATATACTATGTTCTAGCAATAGAGAGTAACCATATGATCTTACTGCTTATGCCTTTAGGCTCTATTCTAGCATACCATGCTCATAGATGTGTTATAATAGGCAAGGATGTTGAGTGCTACAAGAGCATAATGCTACTCTACATACTCATAAGGAGTATCATAATAATTGCTTATATGAGTATAGCATAACCATTAGATTAACTATAATTAATAATAATAGTAGGGTGATACTGCCTAAAGTAATGCATTAAAGTCTAGGTACTCAGAAGTCTTCCATATATCCTCAAATATTGTATAGAATTCATCAACAACACTACGCTTATTTGTATCTATCATAACTATGTACTCTCCTGTTAATGGTGATGGTATAGCAAACCCTACCCTTGTTCTATCAAATATACCAAATGGTGTTACGTTAAGATTAGTACTAACCTTAATCTCTACCATGTTAGAGCCGTTACATGCTTGGAGTATCTTTACTATACTGCTCTTCTTCTCTAGCATCTCATCACTACTTAATGCTAGGAATGCCTTTACGCTATCAATACTTGTTACTCCCATGAATCTAACACTCCTATTTATACCTCTTATAACCTCCTTAAGGAAGTTTGAACTTAATGTACCTATAAGGTTGTTACCGACTATTATAACCTCTCTGCTTGAACATCTTATCATGGATGGTAGAATGCTATCATAGAATGAGGTAGTATATGTTACATCATATATATGCCACTCAGCATTCTTATCATCATTATCATTGCTTAACTCAACATCATAGTACATGCTTAACTCTTCTATAAGAGACTCATCCTCCTCTAACTCTCTGAGCATCTTCTCCTTCTTTCTATTAAGTAGAATTGTAAGACTCTGTTTAGGATTGTTAAGGATATACCTGATAGGATTGCTTAATCTATCAACCCTTATAAGCCCTTTGCTCTCTAATGAAGACATAACATCATATACCCTGCCTAAGGGTATACCTGTATACCTTGATACCTCCTTTGCTGTTAAGCATCTTGCTTTAATAAAGAAGCATGAGTATGCCTTTGACTCAAATGCTGATAATCCTAATTTTTTGGTTAACATATGTATGTTCTCTCTAACTATAGTATTCAAAGTCATAACTATACATTAAGATGGATAATAATAAACTTTTTCCCTTTTCAAACATATATACTTGGTTTGTTATAAACTATCCATGGGTTATATTCATGCTGAGTTTAGCATAGTACCAATAGGCACTGGGTCTACAAGCCTAAGTAGGTATATTAAAGCTGCTGTTAATGCTCTGAAGGCTAAAGGTTTAAGGTGTGAGGTTACTGGTATGTGTACTTTGATAGAGTGTAATAGTATAGATGAATTATTTGATGCATTAAAAGCAGCAAAGGATGCTGTATTAGCATTAGGCGTTAAGAGAGTAGAGCTAAGCATAAGGATAGATGAGAGGCTTGATAAGGTTAAGAGTTTAGATGAAAAGGCTAAAGCAGTCTCAGTATAAATAAATCTATCTCTATTTTTGCTATAGTTAATCATCTCTTTATTATATAATAACTGATATATATTATTCATTATAGTATTCAAGTAACATAGCCCTTTTAATAATACTCTAATTTTATTGATACCTATGGTAGATAGATATGGTGAGATAGTAAACGGAACAATAACTGTAGCAGCACTGCTCTTATTACTGTTTATAGGCAACTACAACCATAATGGTATAACACTACCTAGCACTTTCAATAACGTAACTAACAATACAGATAGTAATGATGATAACGTTAGCAATATTAATATTAATGCAGTAATACCATCAGACAACAACAATAATAATGATAACACAAGTGAATTACTGCTTAATGATAACAACACCTCTGATAACAACAATAATAATAGCAGTAATAACAACAATAATAATAGTAATGGGGCAGATGATACACAGGTAAATGGTGATGCATGGTTATTCACATACCCAAGTATCAAGTATGTTGCTTTGCCAGTAGAGTGTATAGCATTAACAGATATAGATGAGGTAGCATACGTAGAGTGCATCATTATACCTCCACATGGTAGTAACGCATATGCTAGCATTACAATTACTAATGCTCATGCTCCAACATACTCACCATTACCATCTGATTGCAACAATAACTGCAAAGAATTTAATGCATGGTTCGATGGTTCAAATGCCCCAGATAGAAGTGGTGAATGGAGGGCAAGGGCATTATTCTACTCTAGCAGCAATGAGTTAATAGCAGAGAGGGAGACTACCTTCCTTGTTTACAATGCGGGTGGTGGGAGCGGTGGAGGTTCTGAGAGGTTCATGGCTATGCCAGAGTCAATGCTTGGAGTATTATCTATAGGCATAGCATCACTAGCATCATTTGCAGCATACACTCTAATAAGAATCAGGAAGAGAGGATAATCTGTAATTGGACATTTATTAAATCCATCCTTCTATTCATATCTTTCTTCTACTTTTTATTATCTTATTTTCCTTTTAAAATTGATTCAATTAACTATAGTATTTGTAATTGTAAAAGGTATTGAATTACATTGATACCTTTAATGCAAACTCTTATAATCAACCATTCCTCTAATCTATATATGGGTTTAATAAAGAGAGTCTCGTCATTGGTTAAGCAGAAGGTTAACAAGTTACTTGATAAATTTGAGGATCCTAGGGAGGTTCTTGATTACTCTTACCAGAAGCAGTTGGAGATGTTAACTAAACTAAGGCAGAATGTTGCTGAAGTTGTTGCAGCAAAGAAGAGGTTGGAGATGCAGAAGGCAAAGCTTAAGGATAACATATACAGGTTAGAGGAGCAGGCAAGAAGTGCATTGGAGATGGGTAGAGAGGATCTTGCAAGGTTAGCATTAGAGAGGAAGAATATGAATATACAGCAACTGCTAGATGTTGAGAGGCAGATAGAGGAGATGGAGAAGGAGCAGTTAAGGCTTGAGGAGATGACAAAGAGGCTAAGTGTTAAGGTTGAGCAGTTCAAGTTACAGAAGGAGGTTATAAAGGCAAGGTACACTGCTGCTGAGGCAGAGGTTAAGATAAAGGAGAGCATAACAGGTATAAGTGAGGAGATGGCTGATGTAGGTTATGCTATGCAAAGGATAGAGGAGAAGACTGAGCGTATGAAAGCAAAGGCTTTAGCATTGGATGAGTTAATAAATACTGGAGTACTAACAGATTATACTACAAACAAGGATATGATAGAGAAGGAGTTGGAGGATGCAATGATAAAGAGTGCTGTAGAGAAGGAGTTGGATAGATTGAAGAGGGAGGTTACAAGTAAGAAGGGTAAGAGTAAGGAAGTAAGAGAGGCTAAGGAGGAGGTTCTTGATCAATGAGTAAGAGCAAAGGTAAGAGGTTTATAGTTAGGTTAATGGACGATGCCCAATACTATGTAAATATAGATGTTATGAGAGAGTTGAACTCTTTGGATAACAGACTAGTTAGGATGCTTAATAGCAAAGATATAGATGAGCATACTGTAAGAGAGGTTATAGCAGGTATGCGTATGCTTGTTAAGAGCAAGGGTAAAAGGGTTAAGGATGAACTTATAGTTGCATCTGATATAATAATACCTACAGTTGATATAAGCATAGAGGAGGTTAAAAAGATATTCAAGGGCGAGGGTATAATTCCAGAAGCCTTGTTAGATTGATAACTTGTTAGATTGATAATAAGTTATAATGGTATATCCCATATAGGATACCATTTACTTACATCATTCTCCATGTTTAACTCATCCTTCGCTATGGAGTATACAAGCATCTCAGTATCATAATCCCTCTCCCTACTGCCTATTGGTGCAAATGGATAGAACCTCTTACTCTTGTAGTTATATATAAGGTAAAGCTTCTTACTCTTGTAGTTAAATGCAAATATAGCAGCAAGTATCTGTTCCTCAAATCCATACTCTATGAACGTATCTGCTATGGCATCTATTGCTGCAACAGCATCCTCTACAATACCCTCTATGATTATCCATATATACCCATACCTATCGTACTTTATGCTGTAGGATATCTCTTTACTAATGGAAAGGAATCCTTTAACTGAGTCTAATGCATCACTGAATCCTCCTGAGGCCTCTTTTATGCATATAGCACTTAAGTCCTTGAACTCAACCTTAAGTCTAATGTTTAGTGTTATGAATGCGGTTGTTAATCTGAATATGCTACTGCTATCCTTCCCATCTCCTCCTCTTCTCTTCTTCCTTATACCCCAGCCCTTAAATATCAAGTATGCATTGCAGCCTCTAACTCCATTAGCCTCTTGATCCTCTCTTGTACTGGTGGGTGTGTAGAGAATAATCTGCTAAATGTATCACCAGATAGTGCTGGGATTATGAAGAATGCGTTCATAGCCTCAACCTCCCTTAGATCCCTCTCTGGTATTCTATTCATCATACCGCTTATCTTCCTTAATGCACTAGCAAGTTTTGATGGCTTACCTGTAAGCAGTGCACCATCCCTATCCGCTATGAACTCTCTATACCTTGAGATTGCCCTTATTAGAAGGAAGCTTATGAACCATGTTACTGCTGCTATTAGTATTGCTATTAAGGCACCACTAGCCTGATCTCTACTCCTATACCCATATGTACCATACCAGCCCCAGTGCATCATGTACCATGCTACTGTAGAGAATACACTTGCTAGGGTTATTGCAAGCATATCCCTGTTCTTTATATGTGCTAACTCATGTGCTATAACACCCTCTAACTCCTCATCATCAAGCATGCTCATTAAACCAGTGGTTACTGCAACTAATGCACTTCTATAACCCTTACCTGTAGCAAATGCATTTGGTATACTTGTATGCATAACAGCTACCTTTGGCTTAGGCAACCCTGCCCTTATAACTAACCTATCAACTATTGCATGTAACCTAGGATACTCATACTCACTAACAACCCTAGCACCAGTGCTCCATAGGACTATCTTATCAGATATTAAGAATTGGAGTATAACTAGGAATGCGCCTATGAAGACTAGGGGTATGAAGCCTACTCCAAGGTACGCTAGGATGGTAAGGAATACTAGATACAGCATGGAGAGTATGAAGAAGCATAGTGCTAGCCTTAGAGTTATACCTGGATCCCCCTTCTTCCATGCCTTAGCCTGCATAAATATAATTACGATAATAGTAGATTAATACTTATTGCTTGTATTGCTTGTTAATATCTATAAAATAAATAATTGGTTGAGTTGATATATAGATAGACTATATGCTTCTCTTCCTTCTATACACTGCTAATACTGCAAGTGATGATCCTATAATAGATAATGCTCCTATTATGCTCTCTGGTACTACTTGGAATGATACATTCAACTCTTTAACTACTATTGTGCCATTGCTGAACTCTGCTACTACTTTCCATGTACCTACTTGGTTAGGAGTATATGTATCACTTGCCTCTCCATTTACTATATTAACTGTATTAGTCCTTGCTTCATTATTGCTAGGGTCTATCCATCTGAATGTAACACTCCTAATACTGTTATCGTTGGTTGTTGCCTTTGCTCTTACCTCCTGCCCTAGGTTTATGGTATAATCAGATCCATGATCACCTTCAAATAACTCTATATTGTATGTTGGTTCTACTATCCTAAAGGATGTTGTTGCCTCTCCTAACTTATCACCGAAATAATAGAACTCTACCTTAATATTCCAATCACCAAGTATATTGATCCTCCGCTCATCATATGTTGCAGTAGTATTACCAGTAACTAGGATTGTACCACGATCAGTATGTGTCCATATATATCTATAATGGTTAGTATTGCCAGGGGCTGTTACAACTTGAACCCTTATCAATCTTCCTTGCTCTATTATACCATCAGAAGGAATACCGTCCTCATACAATTCTAGATCAAAAGCATATACATTCCTAGGCATTGATGATACTGCAATTACTGCTATCAATACTACTGCTACTGATAACAGTAGTCTTGCCCTCATACTGCTCTAAAATAAGAAGAGAGTGCATAGATATAATCATTATGATATTTAATCATGGTATACATATTATATAACACAAATTACATAATATTGCTAGATAGATTATTATTTATATATGCAGATGGCAAGAACTCAATAACATCATAGTCCAATCCAATTCAATATTCCTAACTACTACTATTATTGTATATACTCACAAGTGTATCTCTAATTATATGCATACCCTTAGTAAGCACATCTTCCTCTTGCGCAGCAGATATCCTTATGAACATACCATAGTAACTACTTGAACCAAAGGCATTACCTGGGGTTACCGCTACCCCATTCTCTAGCAGCATATCCACAAATCTGCTTATATTAAAGCTGTTATCCTTTGCAACTCTAACAAATACATACATAGCACCATCAGGCTCCATAAAGGATAATGAGTCCTTTAATAAATATGAGTACTCTTGCATTGCTCTTAACTCATCACATATAACCTTTATCCTTGATCTTATTACTGCAACATTCCTCTTAATGCTCTCTTGATCCTCTATAGCCTTTACTGCAGCATACTGTATAGGCTCTGCTACACATGATAATAACATTCCTTGCATCTTGCTCATAGCATCTATCATGCTCTTATTGTAAGTTACTGCATATCCTAACCTTAACCCTGTTAACCCTTGCCCCTTTGAGATTGAGTGTATAGCAATGCTATTCTCATAACCATACTCAAGTATGCTCTTAAACTTACCATTGAATGCTAGATCAGAGTATACCTCATCACTTATTATAGTTATACCCTTGCTCTTTGCTATATCAACTATAGCATCCAATGTATCAGCATCTATTATCTTACCTGTTGGGTTGTTAGGATAGTTAAGTACTATAACCCTTGTATTGCTGTTGATCATCTTACTTAACCTATCAATATCTATACTCCATGAGTCCTCAAGCATTGTTCTTAATACCCTAACCTTTGCACCAATTAGTGCAGAGGTATCTTTATATGCAGGCCATGATGGCTCAATAACTATAACCTCATCCCCAGCAGTAAGTGATTCTAACATTGCTAGGTTAACAGCAAACCTACCACCAACTGTAACAATTATATCATTGTTAGGATCTACACTTACATTGTACTTACTCTTAATAACCCTTGCAATTGCATCCCTTAGTATACTTATGCCCTTGCTCTCAGTGTAATGGTATCTACCCTCATCTATGGCATGCATTAATGCATCTTTAACGCTAATGCTAATCTTTACATTAGGCTCACCTATCTCTAGATGTATTATACTCTTGCCCTTACTCTCAAGCATCCTAGCCTTTGAGAATATACTTGTTGGTGTATTTACACTAGCATTAACATTATGATTAGAGGTTATACTTGCATTACTATTCTTAAGGTTACTACTTGTGTATATATCATTACTAACCTGAACCTTGGTAGACTCAAGCAACAGTATATTGAGTAGTCTCCCAACAAGGTATCTGTCCAAACCTAGTTCTTTACATCTATTAAATATATAGGATCTTAGCTCATCCTCAGCCCTCTCATCTACTATATCCAAACCATACCTCCTCTTTACATCTCCTATAGCCTTTGCTATATCTAGTCTCCTCTTAACAAGTAGCATGATCTCTTCAGTAACCTCCCTTATACTAGCCCTTAGACTCTCAAGCTCATTTAATGCATTAGCAGAATGAGCAACTCCTTCTCTTCCATCCTTTGCATTACTCTCTTTCTCTCTACCCTTACCTTCCTCTTCTTGCATCTCTTTCTTACCCTCCTCCATGCTATTGCTACCTATGCTCATACGCATCCCCAAGCACAGGTGGTATAATACCTGCCCTTATAGCATGATCAGCAAGTACTACAGCAACCATAGCCTCTACAACAGGTACTGCCCTAGGTACAACGCATGGATCATGCCTTCCTGGGACTACTATCTCACTATCGTTCATACTCTCAATATCCACAGTTCTCTGAGTCTTTGCTATTGATGATGCTGGTTTGAATGCTACCCTAAGCAGTAGAGGCATACCATTACTTAAACCACCAAGTATACCTCCAGCATTATTTGTTAAGGTTACAACCTTACCATCCTTTATAGCATAAGGATCGTTATTCTCTGATCCCTTGAGCCTTGCTGCTCTAAAGCCAGATCCAAACTCAACCCCTTTAACAGCAGGTATTGAGAACAATGCCCTGCTAATATCTGATTCTAGAGCACCAAATATTGGCTCCCCAAGCCCTATAGGCACATTTATGGCTATACACTCAACTATACCTCCTAAAGAGTCGCCCTCTTGCCTGGCCTTTACTATAGCATCTCTCATAAGCATAGCAGTACTGCTATCTGGGCATCTTACCTCATTTGAATATCTATTACTCTTTATCTCATCAATATAATCTAAGGCATCCTTGCTCATGCTTATTCCTCCTATCTCCTTTGTATAAGCAAATATCTCTATGCCTAGGGTATATCTGAGCAGCTTCTCTGCCAATGCACCAGCCATAACGAATGCAGCAGTTAGCCTACCAGAGAACCTCCCACCACCCCTATAATCATTAAAGCCTTTGTACTTAACATATGCTGGGTAATCTGCATGCCCTGGTCTAGGCTTACTCTTTATCATATCATATGGCTTAGAGTCTACATCCTTATTCCATATGAGCATGCATATAGGCGCACCAGTTGTATAACCATTGAATACACCAGAGAGTATCTCAACCTTATCCTCTTCTCTCCTTTGAGTAGTTACTATAGACTGCCCAGGCTTCCTTAGATCAAGTTTGCTCTGTATATCACTCTCCTGCAATGGCAAGCCTGCTGGACAACCATCTACAATAACGCCTACGCATCTACCATGGCTCTCCCCAAATGTTATCATCATGAACCTTTCTCCAAGTACATTACCTAGCATGATGCATTAGAACTTTAACATAAATATATTTTTACCATCAATGGTTACTGCATAATTATACTATCTATGCTAACCCTTGTACCATACTTATTTAGATGTACTAGTTCATTGAGATCCATCCTCTCATACCTTGCTGGCTTCTCTGCTGGATAACCTATGGGTATTATGCCTATAGGTTTAACATGCTTAGGCAGAGCAAGTATCTCTGCAACCTTGCTATCATCAAAAGCTCCTACAAAGCATGCCCCTAAAGATAGATCTCTAGCAGTAAGAAGTATCAAGAGTGATGCAAATGCTGTATCTATTATGCTGTAGAAACTCCTTCCTCTCTCCCCATACCTTGATGCTGATCTATCTGTATTTGCACATGTTACTATAACCACTGGAGCCTCTGCTATGAACATCTGCCTTACTGCAGCCTCAGCAAGCCTTTGCTTAATAACATGATCAGTAACAATTATGAACTCCCATGGTTGGAGGTGCCCTGCACTTGGTGCTCTTGCAGCATTACTTAATATCTTAATAAGATGCTCATGCTCTATTGGTTTATCCTTGAACCTTCTAACCATGCCCCTCCTCTTAACAAGCTCAGAGAACTCCATGTTAGATGCTTTATGATGCTAAGATATAAAGTAAAGATAATTATTTACGAAAAACGTAAATATGGTTCAAAACTATACTATATATTGGTGGTCAGTATGGTAGGCATACTATTCAAGATAGGTAGGATAGGTAAGATAGGGCTTGGTGTACTAGTTGCATGCATAGCTGTATTAGTATATTACTACCTTAGAGAAGGCTCTGCATTAATGCAACTTGATATACTAAGCATATCTGGGATAGCAGCTGTATGTGCAGGTATTGCACTAATGGTATTAGATAGAGGAAAGGTTAAGGTAGAGCAGACAAGGTAAATTTTAGTTGCCTTTTATCTATTATTAATATTATTAATCAATTTATTTAGTCCATAGTGCTAAAGTCTTGCTCCATCCATTAGATACCTCATACCATATTACTCTACAATCCTCACCATCCCTCTCACCAATATCTATATGTATTGAACTTATACCAGCACCATGAGCCAAGCACGAGTAATCATGGTATCTCTGCTGATTGCTCAGATATAAACTACTTGGGCTCTTTGCATCTATCATGCCTTCCTTCTCTAACCTTGCAAGTTCCTTATACAATGCTAGTAATGGGTTTATATCCTCACCATCTTTAATTAGCATGTACAATGCAAAATCATCTACAAGTGACTCCTCTCTGCTACCTGTGTTCATATCTGCTATCCTTATCATAGCATGACCTAGCTCATGGTATACTATGAATCTGATATACAATTTAAGTGCGTAATCCTTGCTGCTTATTATACCATGATTATATAAGATATTAGTTAACTCATTTAGATCCTCTATGCTTTCTTTGCATAATACTATCTTTGATACCCTCCTCTCCTCTACGCTATTATCCTCATATGTATAGTTTATAAGGGTATATGCTGCATAATCAGCATTACTGCAAGAGTTAACCTCTACTGGTATGTTATAAGGAAACTTGAACCTATTATTTATTAGTGCTATTATAGGTTCTATTAACGTTTTATAGCTCTCATAACCTTTAGCATAAGAGGTTACCATATCACCTTTATCCTCTCTATAAGTGTATCCTTGCAACTGCTCTTCCAATTGCTTTACCCTATCGTTAAGTATATTATACGGCTGCTTCACATCATTAAGTTCTCTCCTTGCATTGATAAGTTCATCCTTGGTAATGTTTAGTTCATTCTTTGTACTACTTAACTCATGCTCAGTGCTAGTTAACCTTTCTCTTACTGAGTTTAACTCCTCTCTTACTGAGTTTAATTCACTTACTGCTCTGTTTAACTCCTCCTTTGTACTATTTAACTCATTTACTCTCTGCACTAACTCAATCTTTGTAGAATTAAGCTCTTTATCCTTGCTACTTAGTTCATCCTTTAGTCTTGTATTATCTTGGCTTGCTAAACTTAGCTCTTGCTCTAATGAGCTACCTTTGAGAATACAAGCAAGGCAATTACTCCTAGCAAGACTAGAGGTATTATGAATACCATGCTATGTTTATTCATTATCATATTTTAGTTAATTTATTATATAAATTTTGTAATTAGATAAGTCTATCTACTCATTAATAATATAAGATTTGAATAGCTCGTTAAATGCATCAACCTGCTTATTATACTCATAAGCACATCTATCTGCTCTATCATGAAGTGACTGCTTATACATGCTGTATGTATTGCTATCCTTCCCATAGGCAAGACATATCATATCGTAGTATGTCTGTGCAAAGAACATATGCTCATCCCAGTAACCTACTTTACTACCTTTACTAACATACTTGTCCTCTCTAACTGTATCATAGAACTTTATAACATGCTCTATGTAATTATTGCTGTTATTAGCATTGCTACTATCATTAAGCATCACTAGTATAGCAAATGTATCTGCTGCAGACTCCTCTCTACCTAGTATAGGTAGTTTGTATATATCTATAAGTGCATGTGCAACCTCATGGTAGATTATGAACCTTACATTAGAATTAACTATATCTAGCCTCTCATAACCATCATCGCTTACCTTCTTAGCATAATCAACAAAGTACTCTAGAGTTGAGTAGCATAAGGTTATACTCTTGCTACTGCTACTATAGTATGCTGCTATGCTCTTACACTTACTAGAATCATACTCTATGATAACCTTAACATCGTATGGCAAGATAACCCTTTTATTTAACAGATTAATCTCATTAGTAAGCATATCTCTTATCTCTCTGTTACTAATCCCATTAGTGTAGGTAAGTATAAACTTGCCAGATGAGTTATTGCTAGTTATTGAATATTCATAGTTATTGCTATTGGTATTAACATTAATTTCTATACCTCCTGCTTCTTCACCTTTAGACCCTTTACCATCTATATCAAAACTATTTGTACCATAGATACCATTGCTTATATTCTTATGTTGCTCATTTAACTCACTTATCTTAGACTCTAAGGCACTAACCTTGCTACTAAGCATCATATTCTCATACATTAGCATAGATAATCTATTCATAATGTTATCATTCTCATGTGTAATAATGAGATAAGAGGATGCTGCAGATATGCATACTGCTAAGATAATACATACAAGATGCATCATAGCATGATTCATACTATAAGATTACATATAGTAGATGAAATCTATTAGTAAGTATCTAAAGATACTTACAATTAATTTAAATATGTAATACCAATGATATCAAGCATGACTGAAGATAGCATAGTAGCAGTATACTGTAATCATATAGATGAGAGATATAATGATATCCCAAAGCATATAATGAATAGACTTAGCTTAGCAGATAAACTCTACAGAAGGCTTGTAGCATCTTATGCTGATGAATCATTGATAAAGGTTATGCTCTTTGGTAGCAAGAGTGCTATAGAGATGTGCAGCAAGGCTACAAGTATGAACGTTAGCATCCATGAATGTAATAGTATAGCAGATATGGCTAGTATAATAATGGATAGTTTGAAAGGAGATAAGCATACAGATGGTGATGTTGTAAGGGTATACTTTGTTCTATCAGATTGGCAATGGGTGTACATTGAGCCATTGCTAAGGTTAAAGGATAGTAATGCAAGGTTCTTCTTTGAGGGAGCATCTGATGAGAGGAGTGCTCAAGATATAAATGCAGAGAGGAGGTTAGAGAGTATAGTCAAGGTTAAAGGCAAGAGAGGCTTGAATGCTCTTATAGATAAGGTTATGAGCACACTTGCTAGCGATATGAAAGGCTAAATAGAGATATATGCATGGAAAGGCTTTATGCATGGAAATAATTTTATATGCTTAAATTAAGTATGTTCCCATAATGCTAGATCTTTATGCTGTACTTAAGTTGGTTGAGCAAGAGATGCAGGAGATGCATAAAAGGCAGGAGCATGTGATATCATCTTATCAGCAGCAGACTAGGGAGGAGATAGTTAAGAAGATCATTACTGCTAATGAGAGCATACTAGAGTCTGCAGAAGCAAAGGTTAAGGAGCTTAATGCAGTAGAGCAAGGTAAACCTTACATTATTGCTACAAACAGGCATGTTCTTTATATAGGGGTTAAGAGGTTCATAGATGAGAGCTCATTAAGCATAAGCATAGACCCGCTCATATATCCCTCTCAATTTAATCTAAAGTTTATATTAGATGAGCCATGTGTAGCATTGCATAACATCTCAGCAAGTACTGGTATAGTATCTATTAATAAGCGTACTGTTGTAAGGGCAGTAGACCAAGTAGAGCAGGTAACAAGCAATGATATAGATGGTATAGTAAGATTATGGCTTAATGAGTATGATGAATCTGATGCTAAGAGGATAATCAAGGGTATAGCAGCATTAAGGAGTCTTAACACTCTAGTAGATTACCTCCTTACCTCTGGCAAGCATACAAGGAAGAGCACAATCTATCTATGCAATGATCATGATGATGAGCCTATGCATAAGCATGATAAGATGATAGCAAGGGATCAGGTTAGAGGGGTTATAAGGCATATTCTAGATGTTTAAGTTATATTATAAGTAGTAGTTATATTAATTAATTAGTTAGTTATGATGCTATCTCATACCTTATACCTTGGCTCTTAAGCATATTCATTAGCCTCTCAGCATGCTCCTTATTCTCTGCCTCTAGGCTTAGTATAACCTTTGCATTGCCTACACTAACATCACTGCCTAGCCTATCATGTATAACATCAACTATGTTAACCCTGCTTGCTGCTATTGCATCAACTACCCTCTTGAACTCCCCTGGTCTATCAACCAACTGCACAGATATCCTTACAAGTCTACCTATGCTAACCAAGCCCTTATGCACTATCTGCCCTAGCAGGAACATATCCACATTACCCCCGCTAAGCACTACAACAACGTTCTTGCCCTTTAATCTACCATTACCATCATTCAGTAGATATGCTAGACCTACTGCACCAGCAGGCTCAACTACTACCTTAGCCCTCTCCATAAGAAGGAACATAGCCTTAACTATCTGCTCATCATCAACCAATACTACATCATCCATATACTCCTTCATTATTGCAAGGGTTAACTCCCCAGGCCTCTTCACAGATATACCATCTGCTATGGTTGAGCCATTGCTAACCTCAACTATTCTATTCCTTGCCAATGACTCCTTAACTGCTGAGAATGCCTTGCTCTGAACCCCGATTATCTTTACATCTGGTCTCTTGCTCTTAACTGCTACTGCTAAGCCTGAGGCTAAACCTCCTCCACCAACTGGGGTTATTATAGCATCAACCTTGGGCAGATCCTCAAGTATCTCTAGCCCTATTGTACCTTGCCCTGCTATAACATGCTCATCATCAAATGCATGTACAAATACCCTCTTCTCACTCTCTGCTATCTGCATAGCCTTCTCCCATGCATTATCGTAAAGCATGCCATGGAATATAACATCTGCACCATATGCTCTAGTTGCTGATACCTTTGCTGGTGATGCATTGATAGGCATAACAACTGTGCACCTTATGTTAAGCATCTTACTTGCGTATGCTAAGCCCTGAGCATGGTTACCTGCAGATGCTGTTACAACACCCCTAGCCTTCTGCTCATTGCTTAATGAGTGTAACTTAACATATGCACCCCTAACCTTAAAAGACCCTGTCTTCTGGAAGCACTCCATCTTAAGGTATACGTTGCAGTCTGCTAGCATGCTGAATGTGTTAGAGTGATCCAATGGTGTTCTATGCACTATGCCATTAAGCACTCTACTAGCCCTTACTACATCATCATATGTAAGCATGTTAAGAGCATTAATAATGCTCTAATAATAACCTTAATCTATTATTATTGTATTGTTATTAGTAGTATGAATACATTGAATTTAAATATAATATATTTAAACTAATTGGTATCCAATATGAAGATAACAGTAATAGGTGCTATGGGAAGGATGGGCTCATGGTTCACAAGGTACTTCTCTAGCCATGGGCATGAGATATATGCATATGATATTGCTATAACCAATGATAGCATAAGAGATAAAAGTATAATCTATCATAGCAATAACAATAGCAATATAACACTTGTAAATAACAGTAACCAATTGCATGATGCAGCAAGGGTATCAGATGTTGTAATCTTATGTGTGCCTATAAACTCAATGCTTGACTCCTTAAAGATAGCAAGGCATATGCATCATAATGCTACACTAGTTGAGATTGCATCACTTAAGCATAGGATAGTTAAGAGGTTAAGGAATTATGCATCAAGGTATAACATTAAAGGATTATCTATACACCCTCTCTTTGGTCCAGGCGCAGATATACATGCTAGTAATAGATATGCCCTTATACCCGTGCTAGATAGGGATGAGGAGTTAAGGATAGCAAGGGAACTGCTAAGCAATACAGCAAGGATAGTTGTTGTTGATGATGAAGAACTTCATGATAAAGTAATGGCATACATACTTGGCATGGTATATGTTATGAACGTAACATGGAGTATGCTTGTTGATGATAAGACAAGGAAGCTATGCAAGGAGCTTGGGGGTACAACCTATAGGCTACAGTCTATAATTGCTGAAGGTATACTTAACGATGATCCTAGCCTATTCTCTTCATTGCTATTGAACAGATACCTTAAGGGTTACATTAAGAGGTTCATAAGGCTTAATGAGGATATACTTGCTAGTATAGATAGCAAGGATGTAAAGGGCTTGGAGAGTATGTACTTAAACCTTAAGGATAGTATAAAGAGAGATAATGCTAATAGTGATAGCATAGAGAAATCATACAGGTTAATGTACAAGGTTTTAGCAAGTATAAGTAATAATAATGAAGGAGAGAAGGATGAGCCTTAAAGAGGTTCATGTAGTAACATCCTTTATAATGCATAATGGTAGAGTCTTAATACTAAAGAGGAGCGCTAAGGTTAGAACCATGAAGCATAAATGGGCTGGTGTAAGTGGGTACATAGAGCAGAGTGAGGATATCTTGGAGAGGGCTTACAAGGAGATAGAGGAAGAGACTGGTATAGCAAGAAGAGATCTAATACTTGCATCTATATGCCCTACTGTAAGGGTTATCGATGAGGAGAACTCAACTATATGGATAGTCCATCCATTCCTATTCTTATTAAGCAAGACTATAAATAATATAGATATTAGGCTTGACTGGGAGCATGATGAGTATAGATGGATAGAACCAAAGGATCTCCTACTATATGATACTGTACCAATGTTAAAGGATGCACTTGAGAGTTGCTTAGGTAGATCCTTAACAAATCTTTAATAGTAAGCTTACTCTATTACAAAATGTATAATGAAGGTAAGGTGGAGAAGTTTAGAGCATAATGGTGTACTGCTCCCTCCTCCATATGAGCCAAAGGGTCTAAGCATAAGGATAAAGGGTAAGGTTATAAAGTTAACACCTGAGCAGGAGGAGATGGCGTATGCATTTGCTAAGAAGAAGGATACCCCATACATAAAGGATAAAGTATTTGTAAATAACTTCCTATCCGATTTCTTAAGACTCTTCCCTGAGGAGTATAGAGATGCAAAGTTTGAGGATATAGACTTCTCAGAGGTATTTGCATATGTAGATAAGGAGAGGGAGTTGAAGAAGTTGCTAAGCAAAGAGGAGAGGAAGAAAATTACTAATGAGAGGAAGAGGCTAAGGGATGAGTTGAAGGATAAGTATGGTTATGCTATAGTTGATGGTGTAAAGTATGAGATAGCAAACTGGATAGTTGAACCCCCAGGACTCTTCATGGGTAGGGGAGATCATCCATTGCGTGGTAGATGGAAGCCTAGAGTTTATGCTAGTGATATAATAATTAACATTGGAGAGGATGCTCCAATACCTGAGAACAACTGGAAGGCTGTTGTACATGACCATGAGAGTACATGGCTTGCAAAGTGGGATGATAAGTTAACTGGCAAGGAGAAGTATGTATGGCTTGCTGACTCATCTAAGATAAGGCAGGAGAATGATAAAGCAAAGTACGATACAGCAATAAGGCTTGCAAAGCAGATAGATAAGGTTTTAGCAAAGATAGAGAAGGGGTTAAAGGCAAGGGATGAGAAGAAGAGGAAGGTAGCTACAGTATGCTATCTTATATACAGATTGGCAATGAGAGTAGGTGATGAGAAGGATAAAGACGAGGCTGATACTGTAGGTGCAACTACCCTAAGGGTAGAGCATGTTATGCTTAATGGTAATAGGATAGACTTTGATTTCTTAGGCAAAGACTCAGTTAGATGGCAGAAGAGCATAGTTATAGAGAGTGATATGGATGCTTTAGCGTATGAGAACCTGGAAGAGTTCATTAAGGGTAAGAGCAAGGATGATGAGATATTTGCTGGTATAACATCAAGGCACGTTAATGCCTTCCTTAGCAGCATAGTAAAGGGTTTAACAGCAAAGGCATTTAGAACATACCTTGCAACAAACGTTGTTAACCAATACCTTTTAAGCATAGATGGTACAATAAGCGAAGAACCAGAGTATGTTAAACTATACCATGCAAAGATGGCAAATCTAAAGGCAGCTATAACATGTAACCATAAGAGAGCAATACCGAAGAACTTTGAGTCTAGCCTAGAGAAGAAGGTCTTAAGGCTTAAAGAGTTGATGAAGGCTAGGGAAGAGATAGAAGAGAGGTTGAAGAGCATAAGAGAGGTTAGCACTAACAATAGCAAGAGTAAGAAAGGGAGCAAGGATGAAGGAACGGTAAAGAGTAATGATACTGGTAAGAAGAGTAGTAAGAGGGAGAGGGAGAAGGAGAGGGAAGAGAAGAGGTTGCTTAATAAACTAAGCAAGTTAGATGAGAGGATAGAGAAGTTAAGGTTACAGATAAATCTAGCACAGGAGTGTAGAGACTACAATCTAGCAACATCTTTACGTAACTACATAGACCCTAGAACATTCTACTCATGGTGTAAGCATGTTGGATTGGACTGGGCTAAGATATACACACGATCATTGCAGAGGAAGTTCCAATGGGTTAAGGATACAAGGATGAAGTGGGAGAGTGTAGTAAGAGCATATGCTAAAAATGGGAATGGATTATTTAGCAGCAATGGTAATAATGGTAATCAATAATAGTAATACTATCCTTATGCTCTTTTGATAGAGTCTTTTGCTAGAGGCTTTATGGTTTGGATATAATATAAAATAAAAAGGAGTCTGTTTAGTAGTCTATAACTATAACATCTCCGCTCCATACCTTTGCCATCTTACCTGGTCCTGCCCACTCAAAGCCTGGTGTTAGATCTTCTGCCTTGTTACCTAGTACTTGATAGCAGTGAGGACATACTATGACTCTACCTCCTTGCATAGCAAACTGCTGTAGATCTGAGTTAAGTGCTTTAAGTTTATCATCTGTAGGGTTCCTAGGTGCAAGCATAGTGCCATATGAGTCAAGGAATACTATTACATCCTTGCCATGTTGCTGCATAGCCAGAGCCATCCTTACACCCATCTCAGCACTGAGCATATGCCTTGCATCTTTAGGATCCCCACTTGCTATATGTATGACTATTGTATGTCCACCATGGCTTATAGGATGCATTGGTATACTGCTACTACTATCATGACTATCATGCTGTTGCTGTTGCTGTGATACCTGTATAGTTGCTGCTATAGCAAGTACAGCTGCTACTGCTATACCTATAACATATGTTGTATACTTCATAGGAGATTGTAATAAAAATATTACAATAACTTTTGTGGAATAATTTTAGTATTGTACTAGAATAACGATAGTATTATCAATAATTAACAGTATAACACTTCAATTCTCATATGTGATAATCAATAATGATAATTGTGTACATATTTTATATATTCGCAAAGTATTATTTTAATTATGTTAAATTTAGAAGAGACCAAGAATAGAAAAATGATACTTGAATTAATAAATGAGATGCCTGGTATAAGGTATATTGAATTGAAGAGGATCACAGGATTAGCATATGGTACACTAACTTATCATCTCTCAAGACTTGAGCATGAAGGTAAGATAAAGGTTATAAGAACATATAGGAAGAGTAGATACTACCCAGTGTATGTATCTGAATTAGAAGCAAAGATTCTTGACTGCTTAAGGAATAACACGTGTAAAAATATACTATTAATAATGGTTGAGCATAGGTATGCAACATTACATATGTTAATGAGTATATTAAAGAAGGGGAAGAGTACCATAAGATATCATATAAGCAGATTGTTAAGTATAGGAGTTATGACTGTATCTAGAGTAAGTAGGACAATGCTATATAAGATAAGAGATGAGGATATCCATAGGGCTATAGTAACAATGATTAACGTTACTAACCTAACTTATTAATACTGAATAGCTGTGACCAAATGTAAAGCAAAAGTAATAAATGAATTAGTATACAATCTATAATGCCGGGAGGAGCCGGGGTACTATAATGATAAGCCTGATAGCTTAGCCTGGTTAGAGCGCCAGACCTCCTACAAGGGGCTAGACTCATAATCTGGAGGTCGCGGGCTCGAATCCCGCCCCCGGCATACATCTCTGCATACTATTACACATGTTAAAATCTTCTAATTAATTATGTAAGCAACGTAAGCAATATCTTAGTATCAATTAATTTAGTATAACCTATTCATATAAACCAAAGAGATTAGTATATCAAGTTTAAGAATCCTCTGAAGTAACTACCTCTCCTCTAATATCACATCTCCTTCAACCATCTTCCTTTGTACTCTAACTAGAATATCATCTGGCTCATAGCCCATCATCTTTAGCATATCCTTAGCCTTCTTGCTTACATTAACGTACACATTATGCCCTCCTATCCTTCCAAATGCTATACCCTTGAATCTTACCTTCTGACCATTTATTATGAAGTAACCATTAACCTTGCTAGTTATATTACCTGTAATAACATTAGTTATATGAACCTCTATACTTTCATCCTTGCTATACATTACTCCAACTCAACCTCTCTGTTTATAACACCATGCAAAGGTATAAGCTTATGGGCATCATCTATGCTAAAATTGTTTACCCTTAGTGTTATACTACCATCTACACATTCATGCTTTAGTAGTGTAGAACCAGAGTTACTAACCTTTACTAGAGCCCACTCGCTCCTTAACTTGCATGTTAGAATAAACCATTGCTCATCATCTGCTATATATGGCATCCCAATATCTGCTGCTATATCCAATATGCCAAGCCTCTTCTCCTCAGCAAACATCTTCTTGCACTTAACACATCTCCATACATCAACTGCTCCAACTATCCTCTTACCATGCTTTATATTAACTACCCCATAGTACACATTCTTATGCTCACACTCACTCATCATCTCTACCTCTTGCACTATCGTATACTTTAGCAAGTATATTTGCTATACTATCTACTGCCTGATCCCTTCTTACTTCTTTACCATTGCTTAAGCACCTCATCCTATAGATGTTTGTTATAGCAAACCTTGGGTTAAGTGCCTCATATCTACCATTCAACTCTATACATGCACCATAATGGTATACTAACCTTGCCAATGCATCTTTAACATAATTTACATCCATGCTTAACCTATAGGCTATATCTTTAAGGCTCATGGCACCTTGAGTTACTAAGAGGATATATATCTTAGCATCATCCCTGCTTATGTTAAGCAGATTAACAATACCATCCTCAAGAGCCTTATAGTCCATATTTAATCACATCATAATAAATTGTTTATAACATGGTTTATAGCCTCAACTAGTCCATTACCATCGTTGCCCTTAACACTTGCCTTAGCCATGCTCTTAACATACCCATTAGCATTACCTATTGCTATGCTATATGCACATGATCTGAATAATGGTACATCCGTCTCACTATCCCCTATAGCAACACACTCATCAAGGCTTAAACCTAGCATATCCAACGCGACCTTTAAACCCTTAGCCTTATCTACGCTCTTATGATTTATATGGTATGCATACATGCTATCAACTATCTTAACATCAAGCCCTTCCTGCTCTAGTATCCTATTAGCCTCATCCAAGTCAAATGTTCTCTCTAGCACTACCTCAGTCATCCTTGGGAAGACTGGCTTTATCTTAACATCCTTTATCCTCTCCTTTAGTATGTTGTATGCCTTCTCACAGTATGCCTTATCTGCAAGGAGTATGTGATCGCAAGGGGAGGTTGTTATAACACCACCATTCTCCCCAACTGCTATCTTGCTTGTACCTAAGAACATTGCTAGTATGTAAGCCTCTATAGATGATCTTCCAGTAACAAATATAACCCTGTAGCCTAACTGCTCTAGTGCTCTAAGTAAAGATAAGGAGTATAGATGAACCTTGCTACCATTCTCTGTTAATGTACCATCTATATCTATAGCAAAGGCACTTACCTTCATACATGCTTGAGAGCCTATTAAGCATAATAAATGTTTGTAGAATCACCTCCTTGCTAAGGCAAGGATAACCTCTTCATCACTCACTGGATCAAATCTATCATAGAACTCACCTACAGCCCCAAAGTCAATTGGTGTAAGTATAGCAACAAGGTTATCAACCATGCTACTTAACCTATTGTATATATCCCTAGGCATAACTGGTACTGCTAAGGTTATGGATGCTGGGCTATGCTCTTTACACCATAGTATGCTTACAATAACCGTTGCACCTGTTGCTATACCATCATCAACTATAACCACATGCCTACCTGATATATTGTATTTATCGTTACCTCTATAGCGTATAAGCATCTCTTTACTCTCTTTACCCTTCTCCTCTATAGCATGCTCTATATACTCTTGGCTTATCCTAAGCATCTCTATTATACTATTATTAAGGTAAGATCTGTTATCATGCATAACAGCACCTATAGCTAACTCTGGGTTACATGGCGCTCCTAACTTCCTTGGCACTATAACATCAAGTTCAGCATCTATGCACTCTGCTATAACACTGCCTACTATAACACCTCCCCTTGCTATACCTAATACCAATGCATTCTTGCCTTTTAAGAAGAGCAGTTTACTACATAGTTGAGTTCCAGCATCATGCCTATCCTTAAAGTGCATATATACTAATTTTATGCTAGAATACTAATTAAATCTACTCTTTGCTTATAAAGATAATTAACTAAATACTTGTGATTACTTTATTAAATTAAGCAGATACCTATCAGGCTCATAGAATTTATTACTCCCAGCAAGTTTACTGAGCATCTGTACTATCCTTGGGTAACCGAATCGCTCTGCTATAGTAAATAGAGCCTCCTTAAGCCCCATGCCTAGCATTAATGCCTTCTCTACATCCTCCTTGCTTGCAACATCATTGCTTATAAGCCATGATGCGTTGTTAACTGCTACTGCTATAAGCCTTAATGGCTCATAATGCTCAGCCTCCTCCTGCTTTAACTCTACCCTCTCATACTTATCCTTGCTATACTCATAGAACCCTTTACCTGACTTCTGACCATACAATCCCTTACTATACAGCTCCTCTACCAATGGGCATGGATTAAGAACCTTGTTATCCCTTGCAAGCATCTCCTTACTTGCCTTGTATATTACATCAAGCCCTGTGTAATCAGCTAACTCAAATATACCCATTGGGAATCCAAGCTTGAACTTGAATGCTGCATCTATAGCCCTCATACTAGCCTTATTCTCTAACATCTCCCATGCTGCCTCATGCACTAATGGTATGAATATCCTATTAACTATGAACCCAGCAACATCCTTCCTACATAGTATAGGCTCTTTGCGTAGGCTCTTAACATACTCTAAGGCTATACTTACTGTATCTTTACTTGTCTTTGCACCTGGGATTACCTCAACAAGCTGCATAAGCTGGGGAGGGTTGAAGAAGTGTATCCCTATGAACCTATCCTCCCTGCTAGTAGCAGTTGCTATTTCAGTTATAGGCAATGTACTTGTATTTGATGCAAATATTGTCCTTGGATCAGCAAGTCTATCAAGCTCAGAGAAGGTATCCTTCTTTAACCTCATATCCTCTGGTATAGCCTCTATTATTAGATCTGCGTCTGCTACAGCATCTTTTAGGCTTAATGTTGTAGTTATTCTAGATAGTATGCTTTGCATATCACTACTTGCTATCTTACCCTTCTCAACCATCTTGCTTAGGCTCCATCTTATCTTATCCATTGCCTTATCCAAGAATGCCTGATCTATATCCCTTATAGTAACGTGGTAACCTGCCATAGCTGATATCTGTGCAATACCATGGCCCATAACACCAGAGCCTAGTACACTTACCTTCTTTATCTTTACCATGCTCATTTAGCATAACTTGTAATATATATCCTTTGATAGAAAAGACTTTATAGTATGATAAGTAGAGTATTGATAGAGTATGTGCAGATGCCCAAAGGTGCACTTTTACGAGGTGGAGTTTAAACTTGAAGGCTTAAGAAGCATAGCCTATCATAAGAACTGTGGAGAAAGGTTATCAGATGCACAAGTCCAAGACTTCGATAAGCAGTTGCTTAAACTATGGGGTATAATGCAAGAAGAATAATTCAAGAAGTAAAGAAAATAAAAATATTCTCTTTGTATAAAAGAAATTACAACTCTTAATTAACAAGTATAGAAACTTGCTAAGGAAAATATCTAAGAGATAATCAATAGTGACTAAAAAGTTTATATAATTTATTAGCTATTCTCTTTAACGATGGCAGCAACACTAAAAGCTGTTAGAGTAGAGCTGGATGTATCCAATGTATCTAACATGGATCAAGCAAGAGCATACATAGAGGAGATAGCACACCAGTATGCAGATCTAACTGTTACAAACATAAATGTAAGTAGCAATAAGATAACATTTGATGTTGGCTCTCCTGGGATGGAGGATCTTAGTCCAAGTGATATAAAGTTCAGGATAGAAGAGTTCATAAACATGAACGTTGCACCATTCAATATAGCAAGGCTTAACGTTGGAGGGTTAACAACTGTAACTCTAGAGGCTGCAAAGACAACAACGCCAGCAGCAACAGTAAAGATGAAGACAGTTAGAGTAGAGCTGGATGTATCCAATGTATCTAACATGGATCAAGCAAGAGCATACATAGAGGAGATAGCACACCAGTATGCAGATCTAACTGTTACAAACATAAATGTAAGTAGCAATAAGATAACATTTGATGTTGGCTCTCCTGGGATGGAGGATCTTAGTCCAAGTGATATAAAGTTCAGGATAGAAGAGTTCATAAACATGAACGTTGCACCATTCAATATACATAGTGTTAGGGCAGGTTAGCGATTTCAATGATTCACAATACACAACAATAATAGCAATGAAAAATAAAATTATTCTTTATTTATTTACTAATTGATATACATAATGCCCGCTATATCCCCCAAACCTCTTAACAATACCTTGCTCCTCTAACCTCTTAAGTATAACATTTGCTACCGATACCCTTACACCAGTACTCCTTGCTATTGCTTGGGGTGTTATTGCTTTAAGGGAAGAGAGTATACTAATAACTTGCTTCTCATCAACATTAATAGAACCTTTGATCTTCTCCTCTCCTTTCTTACCCTTCTCCTTCTCTGCTTGAGCCTCCTGCTCTTTTAACTGCCTCTTAGCCTCTGCACTTATAGGCTTCTTTCCTTTACCACCCATGTTATTTATTTATGAACAGTGATTTATATTACTATCTAATTATTTGATTGATTAATTTTATGCTAGAATCCCTTGATATAATGCTCTAATAAGATGCATAAAACATAATTTATAATCTTTTTGATAATAGTAGTGCCATGGATTTCCTTACTATAGCAGAAGAGTTTAATGCTATGGAGAGTACTAGCAAGAGATTAGAGTTAACAGACATAATAGTTAGAATACTAAGGAAGACACCAAAGCATATGATAGATAAGGTTGTGTATCTAATGCTAGGCAAGGTTAAGCCAGAGTATGAGGGCTTAGAGTTAGGTGTTGCCGATAAACTTGCATTAAGGGCATTATCTATATCCTCTGGCTTGCCATTAAGCACTATAGAAGAGATGTATGTAAAGAGTGGAGATATAGGGGATACTGCTGAGCAAGCATTAGCAAAGAGGGTGCAGACGGTATTCTTTAAAGAGAGTTTAACTGTAGATAGGGTTTATTCAACCCTTGAAAGGATAGCATCATTAAAGGGTGAAGGGTCACAGGATGCAAAGATAAGGTATATATGCAATCTCCTTAACGATGCAGATCCTATAGAGGGCAAATATATACTAAAGATAATAACAGGCAAGTTAAGGCTTGGTATAGCAGATTACACTATACTAGATGCATTAGCATTGGCATTTACAGAGAGCAAAGAGAATAGAGATATACTAGAGAGGGCATACAATATAACAAGTGATCTTGGTTTAGTAGCAAAGATACTGGTAGAGCAAGGTATAGATGCTGTAAAGGGGTTAAAGATACAACTCTTCAAGCCTATAAGACCAATGCTTGCTGAGAGGGTATCTAGTGCACAGGAGGCTTTAGATAGGATGGGAGGAGTATGCTCTGCTGAGTACAAGTTGGATGGTGAGAGGTTACAGATGCACAAGTTAAGGGATAAGGTTATGCTATTCTCAAGGAGGTTAGAGAATGTAACCATGCATTACCCAGATGCGGTTGAGTATGTTATCAAGTATGTTAATGCAGAAGAGGTTATAGTTGAAGGGGAGGTGGTTGCAGTAAACCCTGATACTGAGGAGTATCTTCCATTCCAAGAGCTTATGCATAGAAGGAGGAAGTATGATATTGAGAAGGCAATGAAGGAGTACCCTATAGCATTGAATCTATTTGATGTACTTTATCTAGATGGTAAAGACTGCACTAACTTAGCATACAAGGAGAGGAGGAGAATACTTGAGGGTATAGTAAGTAGCAGTAGTAGCAATAGCCTTGTAAGACTTGTTCCAATGATTATAGCAAGTGATGCAAAGAGCATAGAGGATTACATGTTTAAAGCAGTTAATGAAGGATGCGAAGGTCTTATGCTTAAAGATCTTAATAGCAACTATAGAGCAGGGGCTAGAGGTTATGCATGGGTTAAGTTGAAGAGGGAGTACAAGAGTGAGCTTGCAGATACCCTTGACCTAGTTATAGTAGGTGCATTCCATGGTAAGGGTAGGAGAGTAGGTAAGTATGGAGCACTGCTATTGGCAGCATACAGTAAGCAGGATGATACATTCTATACAACATGCAAGGTAGGCACAGGGTTTACAGATGAGGATCTTGATAGATTCTATACATTACTTAATGAGTATAAGATAAAACATAGGCATGCTAGGGTAAACTCTAAGCTTGAGGCAGATGTATGGTTTGAACCAAAGATAGTTATTGAGGTTATAGCATCAGAGATAACCCTAAGCCCATTGCATACATGTGCATTAAACGTTATAAGAGAGGGTAATGGCTTAGCCTTAAGGTTCCCAAAGTTCACTGGTAGAATAAGAGATGATAAGAGTGCTGAGGATGCAACTAGTGTAGATGAGATAATTAATATGTATAAGAGGCAGTTGAAGGTTATAAAGAGTGTTGAGGGTAAAGAGATGGTTGAATAAAAGCAATATATTAACTAAATAAAAATAAAATAAAGATATTATGTATATATTACTGCCCTTCTATAAGGAAGGTTACCTCTACAGATACATTAATCTGTTTGGTTTCAACGTATATAGGTGTAGCCAGTCCAGCATAAAGAGGTGTAAACTGAGGAGCAAAGAAGTATGGATAGTAATAGTCTGAGTAGTATCTCATGCTCTTAACCTTGCCTATGCTCTCTCCCAATGGCATAAGTAGCTTCTCAGCCTTGCTCTTTGCATCCTCTACAGCATCCTTGATCAACTCATCCATTACGCTCTTACGTAATTCTTCAGATAATGTGAACCCTATCCCTGTTATGCTTGTTACACCAGCCTCAGATACAGCATCTACAACCTTGCCTATATTAGCATCTGAATCCATAGTTATAGTTAGTACATATGTAGCCCTATATCCAACTAGGCACTCCTTCCTTGGAGGAGCGTAGTGAGAGCATTCTATATCCCCTACTCGCTCTAGTGAGTATACAGGGTTAACACTGTATTGTGATGTAGTTATCTGCTCATCATTTATGCCCAATGACTTTAATACCTCTATAACCTTACTTACATTTGTAGCATTATTCTTTATAGCATCGGATATCTTTGCGTCCTCATTCTCTACAGTAAGAGTTAATACAACCTTATCTGGTTTAATCACTCTGCTTGCAAAACCTGTAACTGTAACCTCTCTAGCATTGATATTACTATTATTATACTGTGCCTTTGCTTCATTGGTTACCCCTTGTTGCATAAATGCTAATGCTACAGATACACCAACTGCTATAATAACTGCATAGATGTATATACTCTTCATACATAATATTGATTAATAACCCAATGTTAGTGTTTGCATTTTATATCTTAGCAAGTAATTGCATGAACTTTTATTTATTAACTCTAGCAGATATCTTGATAAATGATGTATAATATGTCATGGAGGCTGCTCTATGATTATAGAGCACCTCTGTATGCTAGGGAAGCTCTTTCTGATACTCTTCTTAATATTGCTTGCTATCTTCTTAAACTCTGAGACAGTTACATTACCATCAAGGACTATGCTTATCTCTGCATGCAAGAATGGTCCTGCTGTGTGTAGTGAGATGCTACTAACCTTAACCTTGTGCACCCTCTCTATTAGAGAGGCAAGCTGATCAGATAGATGTGGATTGCTTATTATATCCAAGAGTACTAGAGATGACTCTTTTATTATGAAGTAAGATATTGAGAATATGAATGCTGCTATTATAAGAGCCCCTATAGGATCTGCTTGTGGGAACCCAAGGTACACTGCTACTACTATGCTTATTAAACCTATTACAGATGCCATGCTATCCTTTATTGCATTCTTTGCACCAGCCTTCAATGATATGAGGTTGTACTTACCTGCTACCTTGTTCATCTGATATGCTCTATAACCAGATATTACAGATGCACATGCAAGTGTTATTATTGCTGTCTCTGGATGTGTTATCTCTATAGGATCCATCAAAACCTCTAATGCCCTAACTACTATAACTATACCCATGCCTACCATTGCTATTGCTGCTATAAATGCAGCAAAGCTCTCTATCCTGTAGAGTCTTATACCAGTATCTTTATCTCTATTATTACTCTTTAATGAGAAGATTAAGCCTAGTAGCACTATAAGTGTTATTAGAGAGTCACCAAAAGAGTCTACACCATCTGCTATTAGCACTATGCTATTACTTACTATACCTACTACAACCTCAGCTATACCTATGGCAAGTAACGTTATGAATGTAACCTTGCTTATCCTCTTACCAGTATCAAAACCATGGGCATAACTATCACTATCGCTATTATCCATAACTACTAGTACATACTAATTTTACATCTAGAGTATTTAAGATTTATCATCTCTAACATGAAGATTATGTAGAGCAACAAGTTTATATTTAGGTCTCAAGGAGAATCATGGGAGGTGTAACGTACGAGAAGAAACCCAAACTTTAGTGACGTGCGACCAAAACAAGTAGCCAAGGGCGAGGAGTACACAGTAAAGATAGATGAGATGAGTAAGAAGGGAGATGGTGTTGCAAGGATAAAGGGCTTCGTTATATTTGTACAGGGTGCAGAGTTAGGCAAGGAGTACAGGATAAGGATATCGCAAGTCTCTAATAGGTTTGCAACAGCTGAGATAGTTTAAGCATAAACCATTCATAAGATAGAGTCATAACTTTTTAAATAGGTGTATTTTCTTTCTTATTCATGGTTACAGGTAGGGAGGTTAGGCTAAGTAGGATACTTAGGGATGGTAAGATGTTATGCATACCAATGGACCATGGTATATCATCTGGTCCAATAGCAGGTATAGATGATATACATAGGATGATATACATATGTGAAGATGCTGGACTAACAAGTGTGCTTGTTAACAAAGGTATAGTTAAGAGCATGCCTAGACCAAGTAGGGTAGGTGTAATAGTGCATTTATCAGCAAGTACAAGCTTAGGTCCTGCCCCGAATAGGAAGATACTAGCAGGTAGTGTTGAGGATGCTATAAGGCTTGGTGCAGATGGTGTATCCTTACATATAAATATAGGAGCAAAGGAGGAGCCCGAGATGCTCATCAAACTAGGGAGCATATCTGCAGAGTGCTTAAAGTGGAACATGCCTCTAATAGCAATGATGTACCCTAGGGGTGAGAATATAAAGAACCCTCACGACCCAGATATAGTTGCTCATACAGCAAGGGTTGGTGCTGAGCTAGGAGCAGATATAGTGAAGACTGTTTACACTGGGGATCCAGATAGCTTCAAGAGGGTAGTTAAAGGATGCCCAGTGCCCATAGTTATAGCAGGGGGACCAAAGGCAAGCAGTGATGAGGAAGTACTTGAGATGACAAAAGGTGCTATGGAGGCAGGTGCGGTTGGTGTTACATTTGGGAGGAATATATTCCAGCATAGGAATCCACCAGCGATGGTTAGAGCATTAGCAAAGGTGATATTTGAGAACGCTAGTATTAAAGAGGCATTAAGGGAGATAGGAAATGAGTCTTAAAGGGAAGGATATAATAGTAAAGGCTAAGGTAGCAAGCAATGAGTTCATAGAAGAGCTTAGGAAGGAAGGTGTTAAGTATATCTATGATGGCGAGAGTATAAAAGCATTAGATGGGTCCTCATACATGCTAGTATTCAATAATATAAGTGATGTAATTAATGCTAAGAGGAATGGTAGTAGTGCTGGTCTGCATATAACAGTTAAGAGCAAGCAGGATGAGGATAAGATACTAGATGCAGCAGCAAATGGATCAGACTTTGTTATAGTTGATGCTATTGACTGGAAGATAATACCATTGGAGAATATAATAGCAAAACTACAAGGCAGGGGTACAAAGATCTACGCATATGCAAGTAGTGCACAAGAGGTTAGAACGCTACTTAATGTACTGCAGTTAGGGGTTGATGGGGTTATACTTGAGACAGATAGTATAGCAAGTGTTAATCAGAGCATGGTTTACATGCATGCTAGAGAGTATCCATTGGAGTATGTTAAGGTTACAGATGTTAAGGACTCTGGTGTAGGGGAGAGGGTATGTGTTGATACAGCCTCTATGCTTAAGGTAGGTGAGGGCATGCTTATAGGGAGCAAGGCAAGCTTCCTCTTCTTAATGCACAATGAGGCTATAGGCTCAGAGTTCACATCGCCTAGACCATTCAGGGTTAACGCTGGTGCAGTGCACTGCTATACATTACTACCAAATGGGAGTACAAAGTACCTATCAGAGCTTGAGAGTGGGGATGAGGTTCTTATAGTAAGTAAGGAAGGTAATGCTAGAGAGGCTATAGTTGGTAGGGTTAAGATAGAGACTAGACCCATGCGTGTTATAAAAGCAATTAGCAAGGATGGTGAGCATGGTAGTATAGTTGTACAGAATGCAGAGACTATAAGGTTCATAGGCAGAGATGGATTGATATCTGTAACTAGCATAAATGTAGGGGATGAGATATTAGCATACGTTAAAGGTAGTAAAGGGAGGCACTTTGGGATAGAGGTTGATGAGTTTATAATAGAGAAGTGAGAGTATAATCTAGCATGGAATTAAATAAGAGCAATGGAGGTAAAGGTAGCAACAGCAGCAGTAGTAATAAGATAGGTAAGATATGTGTTTCTATACCAGCAGATACCCCTGAAGCCTTAAAGGCAAGTATAGGGTATGCATTAGATCAGGGTGCAGATATAATCGAGGTAAGGTTCGATTACATCAGCAAGGATATGGTTAGTGATATACTGTATAGCATTAATGATCAGAAGGATAGTATGATATTCACATGCAGGAGGAGAGATGAGGGAGGCAAGTATGATGGTAGTGAGCAGGATAGGGTTAGTATAATCAAGAGGTTAGCATCGTTTAGACCTATGCTTGTAGATGTTGAGTATAGTACACTCTTAGAGAATGATGAGTTACATGATCAACTTAGAGCCCTTAATGCTGATATACTTGTATCTTACCATAACTTTAAAGAGACACCAAGTTTAGATAGCATGCTTGATACTTTAAATGAGATAAGTAAGAGGTATAGCAATAATATAAAGATTGTAACCATGGCTAATTCATTGGATGATAACATTAAGATCCTTAGCCTTTACAAGCATATAACTAACAACAATAATAATAATACAAACCTAATAGCATTCTGTATGGGTGAGTATGGTATAGCATCAAGGATACTATGCATGCTTCTAGGCTCACCATTCACATATGCTTCCTTAAATGATGCACTTGCACCAGGGCAGCTTACCATTAAACAGATGAGGTTCATATATGAGCAGATTAGATACATAAGTATAGATACAGGATATATAAGCAATGATTTACTAAGGTTGATAGAGGTTGCTAAAGGAGTTAGATGAACTCTATGCCTATTCTAATGCTAACAAGGGTAGCAAGGTATTCTGTGTTATAGGCTATCCAATAGAACACTCCTTATCCCCTGTAATGCATAATGCTGTATTCAAAGCATTAAAGATTGATGCAATATACTTCTCTGTTAAGGTAGATGTTAGTATGCTTAAGCATGCAGTAGATATACTAAGAGATGCTGTTAATGGATTCAATGTTACAATACCACATAAGGTTACAATAATTGAGTATATGGATGAGTTAGATGCCTCTGCAGCAAAGGTTGGTGCAGTTAATACCGTAAGTAACTCTAACGGTAGGCTTAAGGGTTATAATACGGACTACCATGGCTTCATACAACCTATAAAGAGTAGGGGTGTTAACTTAAGGGGTAAGAGTGTACTCTTACTTGGTGCTGGGGGTGCTGCAAGGGCAGTTGTAACAGCACTTTGTGATGAGGGTATAGCAAGTATGATAATAGCAAATAGGAGTATTAATAGCAATGTAAAGAGTCTAATTAATACTGCAATGGATAAAGGCATAGAGTGTAAGGCTATAATACTTAATGAGTCTAACAGATACTCTTATGATTGTGATCTAATAGTTAATGCAACGCCTTTAGGCATGAAAGATGCATCTAGCAGAGACAAAGGCGGTAATAGTATACCTTTAACAAGCAAGGATATAAGTAGTAGGAGCATAGTATATGACTTGGTCTATAATCCTATAGATACGCAATTGATAAGTATTGCTAAAGATGCAGGTGCACAGGTTATATATGGTTATGAGATGTTAGTTGAGCAAGGAGCAAAGGCATTAGAGATATGGCTTAATATAGATGCGCCTAGGAATATTATGATAGATGCTGTAGTAAGCAGGTTAGCAAAGCATTAATTATTATGATTAATTAATGCAGATATGAAGGTTAAGGCAGAGATGCATGGTGCTATCTCAATAGTAAATGCTATACCTACTGGCAAGGGCTCAACCCTTGGGATAGCATTGAATGTTAGTGTTACTGCTAGCATTAGCGTTGGAGAGGGTATAAGTGCTAATACAGGGGATATTAACTTCATAGTAGATATAGTGAGTAGAGTTATTCCAAAGGATATCATCAAGGATAAGCATATAAGTATAGAGATAAAGTCTAGGATACCCATGGGGTATGGTCTTAAGAGCTCAAGTGCAGTATCAAATGCTATTGCTTTAGCATGCTATAAGCTCCTTGATCTTATAAGAGGTAATGATGATGCTATAAATGATATGAAGGTTATAAATACAGCTGTAGATGCATCATTAGCAAGTAAGGTAAGCATAACTGGGGCATTCGATGATGCATGTGCATGCTACTTTGGTGGTTTCTTTGTTACAGATAACTATGCTAGAAGTATAATAAGGCATGAGAGGGCTGATGATAACCTATATGCTGTTATCCTGTTACCCTTAGGTGTAAGGCGTAAGGATCCTACTAGGCTTAAGAGGTTAGCAAAGTACTTCTCATATGCAGTAGATCTAGCATCAGATGGCTACTATTATGATGCTATGAACCTAAATGGAATACTTGTATCATCAGTGCTATCTATACCCTATGAGCCTATACTAGAGGCTATTGAGAATGGTGCTTATGCCTCAGGGGTAAGTGGGAATGGTCCTGCAATAACTGCTATATGCAATGATAGTGTAGCAAGTAACATATTATCTATATGGAGTAATTATGGGGAGGTGTTAAAGGTTAAGGTTAGCAATGAGAAGGCAAGGGTGATGGTTGTTGAGTAGCATTAAGGTTAGGAGATCCATGTTGAATGGCAGTGTAAGATGCCCTCCAAGCAAGAGTTATACCCATAGAGCAGTTGCAGTAGCATCTTTAGCATATGGTAGATCAGTAATAAACAATCCCCTTATAGCAAGGGATACTAAAGCAACCATAGATGGCTGTAGAAGGTTAGGATCCTTTGTATGTTTAGATAAGGATAACATGGATAGGATAATAGTTCATGGGAGGAATGAGTTTACCACTGGCTATAGAGTTATCAATGCAGAGAACTCTGGTACTACTATAAGGATACTAGCAAGTATGGCTTCACTTGTAAAGGAGGGTAATACAATGCTATATGGTGATTCAAGTCTTAACAGGAGACCGATGCAACCTCTGCTTGATGCATTAAAGCATCTAGGGGTATGGTGCAGATCCCTTGCATATGGAACCCCACCTTTACTAGTTAATGGGGGAGGTATAAGAGGGGGTAGAGCAAGTATAACTGGTAGCATATCAAGCCAGTTCATATCAGCATTACTAATACCTTCTATATATGCTAAAGATAGTGTTGAGATAAATGTAATTGATGAGCAGGTATCTTACCCTTACATAGATGCTACCATTGCAGTAATGGATAGGTTCTCTGTTAAGGTTAGCAATGATAACTACAAACATTACTATATAGATAATAAGCAAGAGTATAAGCCAACAGAGTTCACTGTACCAGGGGATATCTCAAGTGCTGCTATACTATTTGCTGCAGGTGCGCTTGCTGGAGATGTAACAGTTCATGGTTTAGACTTTAACCTACCACAAGCAGATGCAAGGATAATAGATATACTTAAGGCAATGAATGCTTATGTTAAAGTAAGCAATGATGCTGTAAGGGTAAGCAATAGCAATGAACTTGAAGGAGGGGTATTTGATCTTAAGGCATCCCCAGATCTTCTACCAGTTGTATCTATACTAGCATTGAAGGCAAAGGGCAAGGTAGAGGTTAGAGGTGTTAAGCATGCTAGAGTTAAGGAGACTGATAGGGTAGCAAACATAGCAAGGGAGTTAGCAAAGCTAGGGGCAGAGGTTAAGGAGTATGAGGATGGCTTGTCTATAAAGGCTCCTGAGAGGGTTAAGAGTGCTGTGCTTGAGGCTTATGGTGATCATAGGCTCTTCATGGCACTATGTATAGCATCCTTACTTGCTGATGAGTGTATAATAAATGGAGCAGAGAGTGTTGATGTCTCATATCCCACATTCTTGGATGATATAAGAGCATTAGGGGCAAGTATAGAAGAGGTTAACTAGTACAGATATAAATAATAGTAGTTGGAAGGAAAGATATGGTATGAAGGTTAAGGTATACCATTACTCAAAGTGTGCTACATGTAGAAGGACTATAGATGAGTTATACAAGAAGGGTATAGAGTTGGAGTTAAGGGATATATTTAAAGACAGATTAAGCAAGGAGGAGGTAAAGGCACTCCTAACTAGTGCAGGGGTTAATGCTAAGGAAGCATTAAGGAAGAAGCATAAATTATACAAGGAGATTATAGAGAAGGGTTACTCAGATGATGAGATAGTAGAACTAATGGCTAATGATCCTAGTCTAATAGAGAGACCAATAATAGTTGCTAATGGCAAAGCATTCATAAGACCAGATGTAAGATCTCTACCTGTGTTATGAGGCTATACAATACATTAAGTAGAGAAGTTGAGGAGGTTAAGCCTAGCGATGGTACAATTAGGATATACCTATGTGGTGTTACAGTATATGATCACTCCCACATAGGGCATGCAAGGACAATAGTAGTATTTGATGTACTTAGGAGGTATCTTATGTATAAAGGCTATAAGGTCATCTTTGTACAGAACTTCACTGATGTTGATGATAAGATAATAAATGCTGCAAAGGCTAAAGGTATCAAGCCATTGGAGCTTGCTGAGCATTTTATAGAGCAGTACTTTAAGGACTTTGATAGGCTTAATGTTCTTAGAGCAGATGCATACCCTAGAGCAACCCAGCATATAAAAGAGATGCATGAGATCATAAAGGGTCTTATGGATAAGGGTTATGCATACAAGACAAGTAAGGGTATATACTTCCACATAGCAAAGGATAAGGATTATGGTAAGTTATCCAAGAAGCCCTTAGATGAGTTGATTGCTGGAGCAAGGGTTGAGGTAGATGAGGAGAAGCTTAACCCCTTGGACTTTGCACTATGGAAGTTCTACGATGATGAGCCTTTATGGGATAGTCCATGGGGTAAGGGTAGACCAGGATGGCATATTGAATGTTCAGCAATGAGCATGAAGTATCTAGGAGCAACATTTGAGATACATGGTGGTGGGGAGGATCTTATATTCCCTCACCATGAGAATGAGATAGCACAATCTGAGTCTTACACATGCAAGGAGTTTGCTAAGCATTGGGTTCATGTAAGCATGGTTAATGTAAAAGGAGAGAAGATGGCAAAGTCATTAAAGAACATAGAACCCATATACAAGGCATTAGAGAAGTGGAGCCCAAATGCTATAAGGTTATACTGTCTATCAGCACATTATAGGAAGCCTTTGGATTACGATGAGGTATTATTAAAGCAAGCACAATCCATATGGAGGGATATAGAGAATGCATTATATGAATTAGAGCAGGCAGATGCTTCTTATGATGCATCAAACTCAAGTGATGTTTATGAGGCTAAGAGTATTGCTGAGGATGTATTGCATAGATTTATATCATACATGGATGATGATCTAGATACACCAAATGCAATAAACTCCTTGCTAGTTCTAGTTAAGGCAGTTAACAGATATGCTGCAGAGGAGAGGTTAGATAAGCGCATTGTAGATGCTGTTAGCAAGCCATTTAATGATATGCTATTCATACTAGGGCTTAAGAGGGTAGATGTAAGCATGGAGGAGAGGTTAGAGATAGAGCATTTAATAAGTAAGAGGAATGAGTTAAGGGCACTAAAGCGTTACAGGGAGGCTGATGAAATAAGGGATGCCTTAAGGGCTAGAGGGATAGAGTTAATAGATCATAAGAACAAAACAGTATGGAAGAAGCTATCTTAGGCTTTGCATACATAGTATGAATAATAAAGATAAGTTTTAATACCTCTCTAAGCATTATAATATTATGAGAGTAAAATAGTTTCTCTTGTAAATAAATATATAAACAAGTATCATGATTACATAAATCTTAATAAGAGTGCCTTCATAGCAGGTATATGTGCATTCATAGCCAGTGCTGTGGTTGCAGAGTATTACTATACACTAGATAGAAGTGCAGTTACAAATACCACTCTTAGCGTAGTTGTAGAGTATGGAGTATACATACCGCTTCTAGCATATCTATTGTATAGAGATAACAGCCATAGATACATTGATGCAGCAGGTATTAATTGGAAGGCTGTTATAAGTGATGCAAAGAAGTTACTAGCAACATTCTCTGCAGCAGAGTTGGTATATACTGCTATTAGAGGGTATATGCATTATCACTTTATAACATTAGGTATGGCACCGTATCAAGCAGCATGGCTCTCATATATAATGGCATCAATAGCATTCTATACTATAATAAACCTAGGTGCAAAGATAACAAGGTTATTTAACTGATCCATACCTATAAATAAATTGGAATAAATAATAAAATAATAATAATGAGTAACATTTATTTTTCATAATGGATCCATTGGGCATCTCTGCATTGCTAACATCACAGATTGCAATAGGAGGAATAATAGGGTTCTTCATAGGATATGCTATAAAGAAGATAACCAAGCTTGCTATTATAATACTAGGATTATTCTTTATAGCATTGGTATATCTAGAGTATAATGGATTCATAGTTATAAACTATGATAAGTTCCAAGAAGCATTTGGTAAGATAGGAGGGAGCATAAGTGAGAGGCTTGTTATCCCTAGCACTCCAATACTAACCAATCTACCATTGCTTGGGAGCTTTGGTATAGGCTTCATAATAGGCTTGAAGAAGGGTTAACCAATGATTTAATCTACAAATATAAATAATAATAAAAATAGAAATAGCATAGATGCTAAATTTATAAATCAGATTAAATAAACAATAATATTATTTTATTTAGGTCTGATCTTCTCAAGGTTCCCTACTGTTATCTATATTTAATCATATCTATGGATAGTTGTAATATACTACAATCGTATTCTTTTATTTAATTTATTTATCACTGTTTTACCTCTATAAGCCTAGCCTCTATCATCTCATTTATCAAGCCTTCTAATGCTGGTTTAAGCTGGGTAGCATCCTCACCACTACTACTTGCTATAACATTAACTAACTCCTTAAATGAGATACCGTTACAGACATCCCATATCATAAGCACTACCTCATTAACAGAGTATGCAACCTTATCATCGTTAACAAGAAGTAGAGAACCATCTTCTGCCCTTGCCACGTTACCTTTCTTGTAGAGTCTTTCTAATTCCATTAGTAAATACGTTAACATTTGGTATTTAAACGTTTGCTATTATAGCAGGGCTCTGTTAACTTAAGGGCTTAGCGTGTACAGTATGCTAAGAAACAATGAGGTTAACAGAGCTAAATTCAAAGTCTCAATTGTTATAAATGGACTTGATGTATAATATGTAAACATACAATAGAGGAGCATCTTATTGAGTATTACAGAAGGGTTTTAGGAGGCAGTCTGAGCAATGTAGCAGATGATCCTAAAGATATATGGGAAAGCCTAGGAGAAGGGCTGCACAAAGATATATACTGTAAATTACTTAATTCATCAAAGGATAAGATAAAGGAGATCTTCCCCTTACATATTAAGGCATTAGAAGCAGTTTGTATCAAATAAACTTGTTTCTAATTATGTTATGTTAGTACCTTATCTAACTCATTAGACTCTATAGCAAGTTTTATCTCTCTGGCAATCCTTCTCCCAGTACTCATAGGCTCATCGTACAAGAGGTAGGAGTATGGTGAACCGTTTATGTAAAGGTTAGTGCCAGCAACTATTCTTGCTGAGAACTCAAATGCAATAAAGTTACCATCTCTATCATAAACACCTTCTATGCAGAATGGGCCTATCATATCATACTTCACAAGCCTTTTAACACTATCAACGAACCTCTCGCCCATCTTATATGCCTCATCTAGCAATGACTCCCTTAGAACCAATGGGCTATTGCCTATTACTGTATATGTTATATCCTCTAATCTTGCATATGCTTGATGAATAGCTGGTATCCTGCTTATTGCATCAACATCAGACTCATACCTTCTATCTATGCCTAGCAACTCAACCTGCTTGCTTAATGGAGAGTAGAAGTACTGCAGATATACAGGTACACCTATAACATACTCTTGCAGATAAAGATCATCCATGCTATTAACTATGCCTTTGCTTAACAGCCTATTGTACTGTTGCATGAACTGCTCTTTGCCTGATGCTAAGAAGTAACCCTTACCTCCAGCAGCACCATGTAACTTTGCTATTGCTAGAACCTTACCTTTGCCATTATCAAGATCATCTAAGGTTAGAGTTCTAGGCACTCTTATCCCTGCATCTACCATGAGCCTCTCCTTTAAGGTTCTATCTGCCTCCCATCTTAGGATATACCTATTACCAAAGAATGGTATGTCTATTCTCTCTATCTGCTCAACACTCATACTTGCTATGAAGGTTCCATGAGGAACTAGTATGCAGTTGTTATCCTTTAACTCATTTATTACAGGCTCAGAGCATACATGCTCATACTTGTAATCCTTAACCATTATAAGCCTATCTATGAACCTGAACCTCTTGTATAGGTTTATCCTTCTCTCCTCACAGATAAGCATGGTCTTAAAGCCTTCATCCTTTGCACCTTTAAGTACCTGTAATGCACAATGGGATCCAAGGGTGCTTATGCTATACATGCTTAACGTAAGGTTGTACCATTTAATAAAAATTAATTAATTAATCGATAATTGCTTAGATCTATTCTTCTTTTGACTTTGACTTGGACTTGGATAATGCATCTATTAACTCCTCAACAGCTTGGCTTAGATTTAACATGCCTTTATGCTTAGCATACTCCTCAAGTATACTTATCTGCTCCTTTGTAAAGCATACTGGCATAGTACGTTCAGGCATAGTGTAAAGTTGACCTGCTCAAATAAAAGCATTACTAAACGATCAGATTAATAATATATAATACTAACATGAATACAATCTTATGAGCTACTATACAGATGAGAGGATGATAACAAGTAGGGATGCACTTAATAGATACGAGTTCAAGGTAAAGTTGCTTGAGATAGTTGAGGGTGCAAGGGATCCTAGTGCTTTCAAGTTTGGTCATAGGGTGCTTGTAAAGAAGGTTCTAGTTATAATAAGGGACCTTAGAACCAACGAGGTTACAGAGAAGGAGCTTGATCTAGAGGAGATAGAGAATGAGATAAGGAGTAAGAGGAAGTTCACATCAGCAAACAGATGGGTTGCACCATCAGAGATAAGGAATGGTTACATAGTTGGTTATAGGCACATGGACCTACTTGCTAGTGCTATAGCATTGGACTATATTGTTATATAGCCTATAGAGATGTTAAGTAATCTATATATTGTATTTTAGGTTATATTATACACTTACCATAAATTTAAATCTACCATAGTGTATAAGTAAACTATGGCAAGATGTGAGTGTGGTATATGTAATCATACATCAGATAAGGATTGCTTTGAGAAGGAGTGTAAATGTTGTATTAACTTTCACCTTAGATCCGGTCCTAAGAGATTAACTATACAGTATCATAAGGTTTAATGATATTCTATATAAGTAAGAGCATATATAAATGCTAGCATGATCAGTGATGCGTATCAAGAGTGCATAGACCCAAAGTGTATGCTAAGGTATGATATCAAAGAGTTTAGACTATCATGCAGTAAAGGGCACCCATTGGATATAAAGTACTCTATAAAGCCTCATGTTAAACTGAAGGATGTATTTGCTATGCGTAGGAACCATGGCTCAAATATATACAATGAGAGTGGGGTATGGCGCTTTAGAGATCTTATAAACTTCTGCCAGATAGATACTGAGGATTATGAGGAGTGTGCCAAGTATCTAGCATCCTTGGATGGTGCTGAAGGGAGGTTATCAAAGCCATTCAAGATGAGCAAGGTAGCAGAGTATGTTAACATGCATAAAGATTGTTTATTCTTGCAGCCAGAGGGGTATAATCCAAGTGGCTCCTTCAAGGATAATGGTATGGCAACAGCGTTAACACATGCAAAGTTACTTAACGTTAAGAAGATAATGTGTGCATCGACAGGGAATACATCAGCATCTGCTGCAATGTATGCATCAAATGAGGGTATGGAATGCGAGGTTTATGTACCAAGGGGGGAGATAGCAATAGGCAAGTTAGGGCAGGCATTGCAGTTTGGTGCACAGGTTATAGAGGTGGATGGTAACTTTGATGATGCTTTAGCAGTTATGCTTAAGGAGGCTAAGAGGAGCAATGCTTATGTTGTTAACTCAGTTAACCCATTTAGGCTTGAAGGGCAGAAGACCATAGTGTATAGAGTACTTGAGTACCTTAACTGGGAGCCCCCAGATTGGTTAGTTTACCCTGGTGGTGCGCTGGGAAACACTGCAAGTGCTGGCAAGTGCCTAATGGAGTTATATGAGTGGGGTTGGATAAAGAAGATACCTAGACTTGCTGTAATAAATGCTGAAGGCGCAAGTACATTATACACATTATACAATGGTAAGTTCAATGGTAAGGAGTTAAGATGGAACAAGGGTAATGTGGATCTAGATCTTATAAATGAGTACTATGAGTACATGGATAAGAATAACATAAGACCTAGGACAGATGCTACAGCAATACAGATAGGCAAGCCTGCAAATCTGCTTAAGGCTCTTAGAGCATTAGAGTTTACCAATGGTGTTGTAGAGTGTGTTAGCGATAAGGATATGTATGATAGCATGGCTGTAGTTGGTCTGAATGGGTTTGATTGTGAACTTGCATCTGGTGCAGTGCCAGCAGGGATAAAGAAGCTTAGGGAACAGGAGATAATAAAGAAGGATGATGTAGTAGTTGGTATACTAACTGGTAGACAGAAGGATCCTAATCTAGTTATAAATTACCATCTGAACCCAAGTAATAGGTTTGCAGTTACCCCTAAGAGGTATAAAGGTTAAATACCATACATGCTTATTTAATTATGCTATGCGTATATGCTCATTCTTGCCTAGTGCAACTGAGATGCTTTATGCCCTAGGCTTAGGCAAGTATATAGTTGGTGTTACCCATGAATGTGATTACCCTGAGGATGCATTAAGTAAGCCAAAGGTTGTAAAGAGTGTATTTGATGCATCTAACATGAGCAGTGAGGAGATAGACTTGAGGATAAGAGAACTGGTTAATGAGCATAAGGATATATACATAGTTGATACAAAGATGCTTAAAGAGTTGAACCCAGATGTTATAGTTGCTCAAGGCTTATGCAAGGTATGCTCACCATACATAAGTGAGATATCTAAAGCAAGGCAGATCCTAGAGTACAAGCCTAGGGTTGTTATGCTTGATCCCCATGATCTTGATGGCATATTAGATAGCATAATCCAACTTGCAGAGGAGTTCAATGTTAAGAATAAGGGAATTGAGTTGGTTAACAGCCTTAGGTCTAGGATAGAATACATACATGCTAGGGCATTGGATGCTGTAAGGAGCAATGGAAGGCCTAAAGTATTATGCATAGAATGGTTAAAGCCATTCTTCACTGCTGGGCACTGGGTTCCTCAGATGGTTGATATTGCAGGAGGGTTTAACTGCATAAGCAAGAGAGGTGAGCACTCAAGGACTCTAGAGTTTAATGAGGTTGTTGATGCTGATCCAGATGTTATAGTGTTCATGCCATGTGGGTTTGATGTTCCTAGAGCGTTAAGGGAGTTCAAGTATGTTGAGAGCATTGATGGATGGCATGATCTAAGGGCTGTAAAGAACAGGCAAGTGTATGTTGTTGATGCAAACTCGTACTTCAGCAGACCAAGCCATAGGTTAGTTAGGGGTATAGAGATACTAGCAAAGATAATACACCCTGATGCATTTAATGATATAGAGGTTAGTGATAGTGAGGTTAGGAGGGTTTATTGATTCTTTTTATAGATCTTTCTAAGACCAGACCTTTCTAATAAAAATTAGGGCGAATAAACTACAAAAGATAGCTATAACTACCAATTCAATACCAACTAATTTAATTGTGATATACCAAACACTAAATATTATGGAAAGTACGCCAAATAAAGTGGTGAATCCTGCTACTTTAGTATATTTGTTAGAGATAATAGTATATATTGAATAAAAAATCCTATTAAAGATGCAGCAAAGAAAGCAATACTCTCGCTAGTAATTGTTTCCCTTTTATCAAAGAGGGTTATAAATATAAGTACACCTGTTATTAGTGTAGCATTTGCTTGTAACAGATCCCGCCTAGTTATCCTATCCTCATCCTTTACGCTATCATCACTCATCTTGAATTAGATCTGTATTGTATTATAAATAATATATTGATGAACACACTCTTAATATATTAATTAAAATCATTGCCTCTCCTTGCTTAATCTTAATGCACTCTGTGCAGCAGCAAGTATTGCTATAGGTATCCTATGTGGGCTAGCACTAACGTAATCCAAGCCTATCATATCACAGAACTCTATGCTCTTGGGGTCTCCTCCATGCTCTCCACATATCCCTATCTCCAGCCTACTGTTAACTGCTCTTGCCTGCTCTACAGCTATCCTCATAGCCTTGCCCACACCATCCCTATCTATAGTTTGGAATGGGTTATCCTTCAGTATACCCTTCTCTAGGTACAATGGAAGGAACTTGCCCTCAACATCCTCCCTACTGAATGAGAATACTGCCTGTGTTAGATCGTTTGTACCAAAGCTGAAGAACTCTGCTACACTTGCTATGCTATCTGATGTTAAGCATGCCCTAACAACCTCTATCATTGTACCAAACTTAACGTTAAGGGTTACACCATACCTGCTCTCAACATCCTGCTTAACCTTATCGAATATGCTCTTAACAGCAACCAACTCCTCCTTTATGCCTACCTGTGGTACCATTATCTGTGTCTCTGCATTAATCCCTTGCTTTATAAGTTCAGCAGAAGCCTCAAGTATGGCTCTTATCTGATACTCGTATATCTCTGGATACACTATACCTAACCTAACACCCCTCTGCCCCATCATAGGGTTAACCTCCTGCAACTCCCTTACCCTCTGTAAGATTGCTTGTGCATTCTCATCATTATGCTCATAAACAGCCTTGATAAGATCCTCTAACCTAGGCAGGAACTCATGCAATGGTGGATCTAGGAGCCTTATCGTTACAGGGTAGCCTTCCATAACATGCAGTATCTCCTTTGCATCATTCCTAAGGTAAGGTATCAACTCCTCTAATGCCTTAACCCTCTCTTCCTTGCTCTTAGCCATTATCATCCTTATGAATATTGGTAATCTATCCTCGCTGTTGAACATCCTCTCAGTTCTGCATAAGCCTATACCCTTTGCACCATAGTTCCTTGCTATCCTTGCTGCCTCTACTGTATCAGCATTTGCCCTAACGCCTAGCCTCTTCATGCTATCAGCCCATGCTAGTAATGTCTTTAACTCAGTACTTAACTCAGGCTCAACTAGTTGTATGCTACCAAGGTATACATTGCCTGTAGAACCATCTATGGTTATTGTATCATGCTCATTAACAACTATGCCATTAACAATGAACCTCTTATGCTCCTCATCTATAACTATTGAACTGCAACCAACTATGCAAGGCTTGCCCATCCCTCTAGCAACAACAGCAGCATGGCTTGTCTTACCACCCTTGCTTGTTAGTATACCTACAGACTTGAAGAATGCTGGTACATCCTCTGGCTTAGTCTCTTCCCTAACAAGTATAACTTGAATACCATTGTTAGCATACTCTATAGCCCTCTTTGTATCAAGTACTACCTTGCCTACAGCTGCACCTGGGGATGCACCTATTCCTTTTGCTATAGGTTCTGCCTTTACCTTTGGGTCAACCCTTCTATGCAATACCTGCTCTAGATCATATGCATTAACCCTTAACAGTGCCTCTTCCTTGCTTATTATACCCTCATTAACCATATCAACTGCTACCTTAACTGCTGCTATAGCATTCATCTTTGCTGCCCTAGTCTGCAACAGATATAACTTACCAGACTCTATTGTGAACTCAACGTCCTGAGGTTCTTTATAATATCTTTCAAGTCTCTCACATGCTGATACCAACTGCTTGTATGCATCTGGCATTATATCTGCTAGCCTCTCTATAGGCTCTGGCGTTCTTATACCTGCAACAACATCCTCGCCTTGTGCATTGATAAGGAACTCCCCATAAAGCCTCTTCTCCCCACTCTCAGGGTTCCTTGTGAATACTACACCAGTAGCACTCCTATCATCCATGTTACCAAACACCATTGCTACTATGTTAACTGCTGTACCATCTGCTATATCTGGTGTTATCTTATAGTACCTTCTATACTCTACAGCCCTCTCACTCATCCAACTATTGAATACAGCCTTTATAGCAAGCTCTAACTGCTTGTATGGATCCTCTGGGAACTCCTTACCATTATCTTTGCATATCTTCTTGAACTCATATGTAAGTTCCCTTAACGCATCAGCATCAAGCTCATTATCATGCTTAACACCTCTCCTCCTTTTAGCATCCTCAAGTGCTTTAGAGAATAGGGAATCGTTTATATTCAATACAACCTTAGCAAACATCTGTACAAACCTTCTATACGCATCCCATACAAACCTTGGGTTCTTAGTCCTTGCTATTAATGCATTAGCAGTATCATCGTTTAGACCAAGGTTCAGTATAGTATCCATCATGCCTGGCATGGAGATTGGAGCACCAGACCTTACAGATACAAGCAATGGGTTAGTTGTACTGCCAAACCCCTTACCAGTAAGCTCTTCAAGCCTTTGCATAGCCTGCTTAACCTCATCCATTAAACCTTTAGGCAACTCCCTACCATTCTTATAGTACTCTCTACACACATCTACGGTTATTATGAACCCTGGGGGTACTGGTAGATTTGCTGCTGTCATCTCTGCTAGTCCAGCACCTTTACCTCCTAACACTTTCCTACTCAGACCCTTTGCCTCATCAAAGAATACTATCCTCTTATGGACTTGCATGACATGGGATTATATTATACTAGTTATTAAGTTTAGCCCAGACCAACAGTAATAATAATAATTATAATTATAATCTACTCTTGCTTAGCACCACACTCTATACAGAATGATGCATCAGAGTCTATCTTTGCTCCACATGCTATACAGAATTTGAACGTTGATCTACCCTTGCCCTCATTACTATCAGTACTTGACTCCTTACCCTTTATGGCATACTCCTTTACCCTTGCAAAGAGTGTAGTTACTGCACCAGTAGGTATGAACTCCTCACTTATATCCATCTTATACTCTTCCTTCTCCTCAATGTATAGCATCAGTCTTGGTACCTTATGTCTTGGATGTAAGCCATCCTCGTTAGGGCATTTATCCTTATCTAACTTGCATTGGATCTCAACTATATCACCTAACCACTTTGCAAACTTTAGTAGAGTCATCTCAGGAGTTGAGTATGTTAATGTATGCATTGACATGTAATCCTCTGCAGCATTCTTAGCATTAAACACCTTCATAACATATTATATCCTCTCCCCTATTATTATCTATATCTATTATATTAGTAAATTAAATCTATATCTGATTTGATGCATTATGCTAACTCTGCTGTTTACCACACTTTGGGCAGAATTTTGCCTTAGCAGGTATGGTTGATCCACAGTGCTCACACACCTTGCTCTCTGCATGCTTAACATTAACACTAACCTGGGGCATGGGCTTTACAACCTCTACCTGCTTAGCCTCTGTACCCTTGCCTATTGCATTATCCAACTCTATTATAACCTTTACCATGAGGAATGCTAGTGAAGAGAACTGCATGAGAAAGTTACCCATCTTTATAAAGTAATCACGCTCCCCTATCTTGCCCTCTTGGTAAAGTGTATATGCGTCTAGGAATGCCTCATAGCTACTCTGAACATCGTTAAGGAGGTTCTTTAACTTGTCTACTAGTGGCCCACGAGTATTATAGCCTAGCTGACCCATCATATATCACATGCTTATAGAATAAATTAAGTGTTTTTATTTATTCATTTATTTAGGAACCCTAGTTGCAATACTTGTGTAATTTGTTTATACTTGCATTAAATCAGATGGATGGATTCATTCATTTATTTGCCTATTGTGATCATCTTATTCACTCTATGCTCTCAATGACTGTTCTATGAACCTCCTTATAACATCCTTTGGAGCAGCGCCTATATGCTGACCTATAACCTGACCATCCTTGAATAACAGTAGGGTAGGTATACTGTATATCTCATACTCCCTAGCAACATCTGGGTTCTCATCCACATTCAACTTTAAGAACCTAACCTTCCCATCATACTCCTTAGCTAACTCCTCAAGTACTGGAGCAACCATCCTACATGGACCACACCACTCTGCCCAGAAGTCTACTAGCACTGGTATGCTAGATTTTAACACATCGTTATCCCATGTACTTACACTTGTTGCCTTTATGTTTGCCATGTATAAAGGAGAGTATAAACCCACTAATAATTTTTTATAATCCAAGTGTATAGTATAGTATATTGATAAAGAAGGTAAAGGGTTCTGGAGGGTATATAGTTGCTGATTTAAGTGATGAAGAGGTAAGGAGGGCTAGCCTTGCTGGAGAACTCTTCATAGGAGCATTAGGTAGGATAGATGATGCTAGGATAATATCATACCATTGCAACAATTGCAGTAGAGACTTTAATCAAGCGCCAAGGATAGTTAGAAAGAGTGTTAATGAGTTAGTAGCAGAGGGGCATGTGCTTATTGAGCAAGGAGAGTATATATGCAAGGAGTGTAATGCTATTATAGCAATATACAAGGTATTTGGTGAAGGTATTGGTAGAAGGTATGATGAAGATATTAGTGTAAGGGATATTGTAGGCTCAAGGGTATTATACAGGCAAGAGAGTATAGGTATTGTAAGTGATGTACTAGTTAATGTTAAGAGTTGTAACATTGCATTGCTTGTAGAGCATAATGGTAGCTATACAAATATACCATGGGAGAGTGTAGAAGGCATAGATAATGGTGTAGTGCTGCTTAAAGGTAAATTATGTGCAAGGTGTAAGTATGAGAATACCCCTATAGCAGAGTTCTGCATGGAATGTGGTAATAGGTTAGGTTAAAATTAATTAGAGAAAATAACAATAACAGATTTATTTTAATAATAACAGTTAATTATTAAACATTCTTAGTTCTTTCCTCTTAATCTTCCCTGTATCAGTCTTTGGTAACTCATTTATGAACTCTATTATTCTAGGATATGCATACTCTGCAAGCCTCTTTCTTACAGACTGCTGTATCTCATCCTTTAGAGCCTCCGATGGTTCATACCCTGGCTTTAAAACAACATAAGCCTTTATAACATGCCCTCTAACCTCATCATGCCATGGGACTACAGCACTCTCTAGCACTGCTGGGTGCTGATTTATAACCTCTTCAACCTCAGCAGGTCCTATCCTATAACCTGCAGCCTTTATTAGGTCATCAGTCCTTGCAACGAACCATATAAAACCATCGGCATCCTTGTATCCTTGGTCTCCAGTGTATAGCCATCCATTCCTTACCTTCTTTGCTGTCTCCTCTGGTCTATTCCAGTAGCCTAGGAATGCTACAGGGTTAGGCATCTTTACTGCAATCTCGCCTATCTCATTTGGCTTAGCAATATTACCCTGTTCATCAAGTATCTCAACTGTAAAGCCTGGAGTACTCTTACCTATAGACCCTGGCTTTGGACCCATTAAGGAGTAGCAGTTTGTTACTACTATATTTGCCTCAGTCTGCCCGTATATCTCATTCAATGGTACATTAAGTTTATCCATAGCCCACCTTACAAGCTCAGCACCTACAGGCTCACCAGCACTACCTAATGCCCTTAATGCAAGATCATACTCCTTCTTAGGATCCTCATTGAACTTCCTTATCATCCTTAGTGCAGTAGGAACTATGTATGCACATGTTATCCTATAACGCTCAAGTATGCTTAATGCCCATGCTGGATCAAACTTACCACTCCTAGGTGTAACTACAACTGGATAACCAAAGTAAAGGGAAGGGTAGAGCACATCCCCTATTGCAGCTACCCATGCCCACTCAGATGGTGTCCAGAATATATCACCTTCTTGTGGTGCAAACTCCATGTATAACTGGTAGCATGGTATACAGCCTAGCAGGAAGCTATGAGGTAATAATACACCCTTTGGTAAACCAGTAGTGCCAGAGGTGTAGAGCATATGTGCTGGATCGTATATCCTAGTATTGTAAGGCTTGAATGTTGATGAACCATTGCTTACTATACTACTAAGGTCATCAAAATCACTGCTATCAGAGTTAACAGCAAAGACATGCTTTATATCAAGTCCTTCCAATGCAGGCTTAACCTTATCCTTTAGGGAGTAGTCAAATACAAGTACCTTTGCACCACTATCAGCAAGCCTATACTTTATAGCATCTGTACCAAATAGAGTACTCATAGATAATGCTATACCTCCTATCCTGTATGCTGTTAGCATGCTTACTAGAGCCTCTGGTCCTTGGGGTACAAGTACAGCTATCCTATCACCCTTTCCTACCTTAAGATCTGTTAAAGCATTTGCTAGCCTATTTGACATCTTTAAGAGATCCTTGAATCTGTATATACTTGTGTTATTATTCTCGTAGTATATGGCTATCTTGTTTGTTGATGCATGCTTATCAAGCATCTCTATACCCATATTGAAGTACTCTGGTAACTCCCATACGAAACTCTTGCATAATGCATCGTAACTTGAGCAATCAAACTTTCTTATATCAAAGTTAGAGTTGCTTATAGTCATAGATATCTACCTCTGCACGCTCCTCTTACCTTAACTCAAGGTATAGAGTATTTATTAATAAACTTTATTACACCTATTTATTAAAGATTCTTGGTTCTGTTAATTAATTAATTATTGATTGATTATAATCTAACCTCTCCTCCATCTACCACTATACTCTGCCCTGTAATGTATTCTGATGCATCTGATACAAGAAAGGCAGCAACATGAGCAACCTCTTCTGCACTACCGAACCTCTTTAAAGGTATGCTCTTGCTCATCTCATAAACCTCTTTACTGCTTAATGCTTTAAGATTTGCATCAGTTGCTATGCTTCCTAACACTAGGCAGTTTACCCTTACCTCTGGAGCAAGTGCTAATGCAAGAGATTTAGCCAATGCTATAACCGCAGCCTTGGCTAGTGTATATGCTAGTCCATAAACATCTCCAACCAATGCTGGTGTTGAGCCTATTAGAACTATGCTTCCATTCCCTTGCCTCTTCATAATAGGTGCAACTGCCCTTACACAATGGTATGAGCCCTTAAGATCTACGCTCCATGCCTTATCAAGTAGATCATCACTTATACTCAATGGGTCAGTGAACCACTCCTCTCTACTTATAGGATACCCTGCTGCTGCTATTAATGCATCTATACCCTTGAACCTCTCCTTAACTTGATCAACCATTGCCTTAACATCATTATAACTGCTTACATCAGCATAGAGTGCAATCACATCATTATTATTACTATTGATTGACTTTATCTCTTCTATAACCCTGTCTATCTTACTCTTATCCCTATACTGCAACGCCAATCTTGCATTATGCTCTGCAAGCTTTAATGCTATAGATCTTCCAATTCCTCCAGATGCACCTGTTATAAGTACTCTCTTACCATTCAGATCATTCATCCCCAAGTATACCATTTATTAACCTTGCAAGTTTAAAGTCATAGTTGCTTATGCCATTAACATCATGTGTTACAAGATCTATCTTAACTATGTTATAAACATTATAGAACTCTGGGTGATGGTTCAACCTCTCAGCATAGAGTGCAACCCTAGTCATGAAACCAAATGCTTGGTTAAAGTCCTTGAACCTTATAGTTCTGGTTAATTTACCATTCTCTATACTCCAATTCTTAAGCTTTGCAAGCTCTGCTCTTACCTGCTCATCATCAAGTTTAACATACTCATCATCTTCTTGCATGATTATTAGTTCATACTATTAGATAATAAACATTGTTATATCTAGTATCATTAGCGATTATCAACAAGCAAGAATTTGACTGACTTGACTTAATTTAACTTAATTTAACTGTCCCCCGCCTCTGACCCACAAAGGATCATAGGAAGCCAAGTAACCTCACCCTGCCTCTGCACGGGGGCCCGCTGTAGCACGTCTGGGTTAAACTGAGGATCATTACATCACCCCAGCCCGTCAACGTGCACTTCTGCGGGTATTTAATAGTAAAGCAGAGTAAATTTATATACTATACTCTATCCCCAATAACTTGGATAGGTCTAACTCAAATGCACTAACATTAACCCTTATCCTAAAGTTATTCAAGATACTCTTGCTTATCTCACCTATGCTGCCTATGCTTATATTGTTAACTATTATAGATGCAGCTCTACCATGCTCATAAAATGCATCCTCTATAGGTTCGGTTACAACATCGTAACCAAATAGATGCTTAAGGAATGCTTGGAGGTAAGACTTTGCCTCTGTATAATCTGTATGTGCATCTGCTATAACACATGCTACATTGTAATGCTCTTTTATATATGAGCAATCATAAATGAAGACCTTGCCTATCTCAAAGAGCCTCTGAGGATATGGTTCATGTATATTCTTTGCAAGTACATCAAGTAAGGAAGGCAAGAGCATATCTCTAAGTACTTCATGCTCCTTGCTCTTACTCTCCTTAACCATTAGCACTTTACTTGAGCCTATATCCCTGTTAACCATCTTATACTGAAGTTCATAGCTTACAAGGCTAAAGTTAATAACCTCTAACATCCCTAAGCCTATGAGTGCATCTCTAGCATGATCAAGGATACCAAGGGTCTTATCCTTTGAACCCATAGCCTTTAACCTAGGATACCTTGGCTCTAGTAAAGATACATTGTATCCTATAGCTATATCCTCCACTAAATCTATCTCACTTATTATATCTATTCTATAACGAGGTATTGTGCATATTATAGTATTGCTATTGCTATTGTAAGAGGCATCTAGCCTACAACGCTTCAAGCATCTTGCTATCTCATCAGCACTTAGATCTATGCCTAGTATACTGTTAGCATAATTAATATCTATACTCATACTCCTATTACTCATATCTGGAGTAGTTAATATCTTAGAGTTGGTGTATATATCTACACTGTTTATAGTGAAGCCCATATCTCTAAGGGTTACTGCTATAACTGCTAGAACATCTTGAGCAGTGTTAATATCTGTAGCAGTAACCTCAACTAGTATATTCTTTGTGCTCTCATCTATCCTTGTAAGGTTAGAGTTTATTATTGGAGGGAATGATAGTATATCGCCATAAGAGTCCTTTATTATTGGATACCTATCTGCATTGCTTAAGAGATGTGAGTACTCCTTACCAACATCTGTACTTGCTAGTATATCCTTGATGCTCATCTCACTGCTATAGTTCAAAGGTATGAACCTAAAACTATCATCTACAGTTGTGTAGTAGAATGGTTCCTTAACCTTATCATAGTTATGTAAGCCTATAGACGCCTTCTTCCTCCTCCTACCTAAGCCAATGTGCAGATCCTCCTGCATGCTTATCAACTGCCTTACGTCCTCTCCATCAAGCCTGCCATTAACTGCTAGCAATGCTACTATGTAAGGCCTTATGCCTTTAACACTATCATCTACTATGAACCTTATGCTACTCTTCTTAACCTCTATCCTTGGTAAACCTATCTCTATATCCATTAGACCCCTTAATGCTCTTGCTATACCATAATCTGTAGAGTAATCTGGTCTATTTGGATTGTATTCTACCTTTATGTAATCATTGCCTTCCTCCTCTATATCCAATGCTATGTAAGGTAGCATAGCCTTTATCTCATCTATACCCTTGCCTACTAGATTCTCTAGCCTATGCTTGTAGAGTGTTACAACTGGCATAATGGAGTACCCCTTAGAATAGATAACCTGTTTGAATACAACTCCCTAACATCATCTATACCATACTTAAGCATAGCTATCCTCTCCAACCCTCCACCCCATGCCAATACCCTGCTCTTAACCCCTATAGGCTCTGTAACCTCTGGCCTAAATATACCCATACCAAAGAGTTCTACCCATCTACCTAAGCGCTCATGGTATACCATTGACTGTAATGATGGCTCTGTGTATGGGAAGTATGTAGGCCAGAACTTTACCTTGCTTAAACCAAGCCTCCTGTAGAACTCCTGCTGTATGCCCATAAGGTCCCTAAGGGTTACATCATCACTTACAACTATACCCTCTATCTGATGGAACTCTGCAAGATGCTTGTAGTTTACCTTCTCATTCCTGAATACCCTTCCTATAGAGAATACACTTGCTTCCTTAGGCCTATGCTCTGCAAGGTACCTTATGGTTACTGCTGTTGTATGGGTTCTAAGGACTAACCTCTTAGCCTCATCCATGCTCCATCTATACCTCCAACTTGCCTCATGTATATCTGATACCCTTGCTATCAACTCATCACTTGCAATACCATCGTTACTATTACTATTATTGTTGCTGCTGCTAGCCTTTTTACCAGTATCTATATCTATATAGAATGTATCCTGCATCTCCCTTGCTGGATGGTCCTGTGGTGTGAATAGTGCATCAAAGTTCCAGAATGAGTATTGCACTATGCTACCATCTATCTCCTCAAAACCCATGCCTATAAGTATCTCTCTAACCTCATCTATAACCTCTTGCAGTATATGCTTTCTTCCAGCATATATTATTGGTGCTTTTGAAGTAACATCTAGGGTTCTTATTATGGCACCGCTCTGTATCTGCTTAACCAACTCCATTCCTTTCTCTGTTAATGATACGAATACTTGCTTAACACTCTTCTCTACTATATACCCTGGTCTCTTAATCAAGTACTCTAATACTTTAAGTTCTTTCTCATCAAGTTCTTCCTTAAATAACCCGTTTGAGTCATGTATCTTCTTGAGTAATTTATACTCATAATCCTTCTCTCTACTATACCACTCTCCAATGTAAATTAACTTACCATTTTCTATACGTATAATACCCTTCTCTTTAGCATGCTTAATAGCTGCATTGAACTCTTTCTCATCAAGCCTTATCATTCTTCTAAGCTCCTTTATCTCTAGAACATTCTTAAGGTTCTTGAGAGTATTATTTAATATCTCCTCAGGTAAACCATCGTTTACAGCCCTTTTACCTGCATCGCCTAGAGTTACTATCTTCCTTTCACTCTCCTCAACCTTAACAAGACCCTTGTACTTTAACCACTCTATACCTCTTCTTACCTGATCTATGTTAAGTCCTGTTATATTTGCTAGATCCTCCAAACTCCTCTTATAATATACTTCTTTTGTCTCCCTAATCTCTTCAACATCCCTTATGCTCTTTTCTAATTGTTTTGTTTTTAAAAAATCAGTCATACTTATCTTAGAATGTATAATAATTCCCGATATGCGATCATAGAGCGCTTGCAATATCTTATACTCTATATCATGCAATGTTATAACATCCTTTCTATTCATCTACTACTGGTACTAAATAGCCTTACTTTTAATCTTTATTAGTAGCATACTGCAATGTTAGGTATGCAAGCAAGGGATCTAGCAGTAGAGTACTATAGAAGGAAGTTTGGTACAGATGCTAGTAAAACATTCATCCATCTAGTTAGAGAGGTTGGGGAGATAGCCTTTGCTATAGAGAGGGGTAATGTGGATCATGCTAAGATAGAGATAGCAGAGAGCATAGCATTACTCTACTATCTAGCAAGCATATATGGCATAGATGATATAGATGATAGCATAATAAGAATATACAGTAAGAAGATGGAATCATTTGCAGGTAGTAACATTCAAAGTAAATAGATTAAGAACTAGTAGGTAAATCAATTTATATTAATCTGAATACTGATTGTAAGTATGAATGGTTCAAGTAAGAATAATAATGCAATAGTAACCCCATGGAAGGTTGAGGGTAGCATAGATTACGATAGATTGGTTAAGGAGTTCGGTACAAAGATAATAACAGATGAACTCCTTGCTAGGATAAAGAGGCATGCAAACAGATTACATCCATTGCTTAGATTAGGTTACTTCTTCAGCCATAGGGATCTTGATTGGATACTTGATATGTATGAGAATGGCTATAGATTCTACCTTTACACTGGTAGGGGTCCTTCAGGGAATGTACACCTTGGGCATATACTACCATGGGTATTCACAAAGTACATGCAAGATGCATTCAATGCTAATCTATTATTTCAGATTACTGATGATGAGAAGTTCCTTTACCATGATAGCAAGAGCATGGATGAGATAAGCAGGTATGCATATGAGAATATATTGGATATAATTGCTATTGGCTTTGATCCAAGTAAGACAAAGATAATAGTTGATACTGTGCATATAAGACATCTATATCCTATAGCAATAGAGATAGCAAAGAGGATAACATTCTCTACAGTTAAAGCAACCTTTGGGTTTACAAATGCAACTAACATAGGTATGATACTCTTCCCTGCTATACAGGCTGCTCCATGCTTCCTGCCATCAAGGTTAGAGGGCAAGAATACACCTTGCCTTATACCTGCTGCAATAGATCAGGATCCTTACTGGAGGGTTACAAGGGACGTTGCTGAGAAGTTAGGATACTATAAACCAGCACAGATACACTCTAAATTCCTTCCAGGGCTAGGTATGCAGGGTAAGATGTCCTCCTCTCAGCCAGATACAGCGATATTCACAACAGATGATGAGAAGGTTATAGAGAGGAAGGTGATGAATGCATACACTGGTGGGCAGCCTACAGTTGCATTGCAGAGGAGGCTTGGTGCAGATGCAGATACATGTCCAGTATTCTGGTATCTAAGGTACATGTTTGAGGATGAGAAGAGGTCTGATGAGCGCTATATTAAATGCAAGAGTGGAGGATTATTATGCTATGAGTGCAAGCATGACCTTGTAGATGCTGTAAAAGTATACCTAAGGGAGTTTCAAAGGAGGAGGGAGAAGGCTAAAGATATGGTAGATAAGTTTATGTTTGAGCCTTAATCCCATTCAATACATCAATATTAGGGGTGTTACCCAATAGATGAGGCTTAACAGTAAATATATCATAAATTTAACTGAATCTTAGGACCTGTATTAGGGCAATGATAAGAAGAAACCTATATACCTAAATTGCTTGATATTATAATTAACATGGCAAAGAAGAGTTGCTCTATATGTGGTAAAGAGGTCAAGATACCATATAGGCTTGATAAGTATGGTATACAAGGTATAATATGTGGTTCTTGCTACGATGAGAGATTAAAGGAAATATATAATATTAAACATTAAATAAATAAAAATATAAGCATGTGTATAGAGTTATGAGTTTCATTGCGTATTTAGTTCATTATCTGTTATTAAAGATAAATTTATTAGTTATAACTAGTAAATAATAATTGATTTTGAGTAAGAGACTGATCCTGCTTTATGATAACAAGTGTTACTATTGTAGCAGATTTGCTACTTTAGCAGCTAAATTAACAGCTAATAGATTAACCCTTGTAGGGCTATACAGTAAGGAGGGAGATAAACTCAAGGCATCATTCCCCAAGGGTATTAATATGTATGAGATGTTTTGGCTTATAGATGGCTTGTATGCATATGGAGGTTTATATGGTCTCTTTAAACTTTTAATGGTTATAATAACAAATCTCTTAAGCATAAATAATAATAATCACATACCCATGGGTATAAAATATGAATGCTCAAAGCATGATTATGATGATTGCAGACTATCCTCTAGAGTATATAATCTTGTAACTAAAAGAGGCAAAGTAAAGTTAAGCAGAGTAGAATAAAATAATAAAACCATAAATTTAAATCTATATTATTATTGTATCAGACTACTGGTTTAACCTCTACCTCTTCTTTAAGCCTCTTAGCAACTATCTCTGCAGCCTTCCTTCCAGATAACAGCATTGCACCAAATGTTGGACCCATCCTTGGCAAGCCAAATGTCTCAGCAACACTCATGCCTGCAACAACAAGCCCTGGGTATACCTCAGATGTATACTCAACCACTAGATCCTCTGACTGCTCAACCCACATAGGGTTCATACCAGAGAACTTTACTAAGCCTCTATCCTGTAACCTCTTTACTGCTACTGAATCATGCCCAGAGGCATCTATAACATATCTAGCCTCTAATGCTACTGGATCAACACATGTTATATTCCTTGGTAGTGCAGCTACTGGCATCCAGTTAACAACTACACCAGATACCCTATCCTTCCTAAGTATAAGGTCATCGAACTTTGTTAGATTAAGGAACCTAACTCCAGCATCACATGCACTTGCTATAAGCTTTGAGCATGCATTTGGTCCAGGTGTAGCATACAAACCATCTGTTACCTTCTTGTACTTAACCCCTAGCTCATCTAGAACTTTGTTTGCTGGAGCCCTAACGGTTATTGGATTCATCATGAAGCCTCCTATCCAGAACCCTCCGCCTATGTAGTTGTTCTGCTCAACTATAAGCGTCTTAAAGCCCATCTTTGCAAGATCTCTCCCAGCCATTAGACCTGCTGGTCCTGCTCCTATTATTATAACATCGCTATCTGCATACTCCATTAGCATCTCATGGAACATGCTTGCTATTGCCCTAGTTATCTCCTTCTCGCTTACCTTTGCGAATATTGGCATAACATTATTCTATCATGCAGGTATTTAATTATTGTTACCTTAATATTTAATTAAGGTTATAGAAAGTGGAGTGAGTAGGAGAGGAGTAGGAAAGGGAAGGGTAGGTAATAGAACACTAGCATTAATAATACTTGCTGGTATAGTAGGTGCAATAGTAACAATAAGTATTGTAACATACAATGAGAGGGTTAGGCAGGAGAACTATGTAATTGCTATACAAAGAGTAAATGCTGAGGCTAAACAGTTAACTGAGCATTATAACAATGAGTATGCTAGATGGAATGATAAGATTATAGATGATAGTACAATGGTTGGCATTGTTGATAGTATAATGGTTAAGCAGAAGAGGCTAATAGATATTATGAAAGGTATGGATGTGCCAGATGCGTTCAAGGAAGCACATGGTTACAATCTAAAGTCACTTGAGTATGAGTATGATGGTTATAGTTACTTTAAGGACTACCTGTTAAGCAAGGATGAGAATACCTTGAAGAGATACCAAGAGATGCTACAGCTTGCTTTTGAGAACGAGGTTAAGGCATTAAGCATTTACAATGGTAAGGGATTAATACTTCCTTAACTCTGTTAAGAGTATGCTAGAGCAGTTGAAGGCTAAGGCACTCTTCCAGAATACCATAGATGTATGGATTGCACTATGTAATGAGAAGGGTTTAGAGTGGTATAGCATAGATGGTTATAGAGCATTCATACGTTACCTTTTAAGTAAGAATGTTAAGATGAACAGATTCCCTTTATGTGTAAAAGAGACTGGTACATATGAGCGTAGTAAGGATAAGGTATCCTTGCTAGATGAGTTATCAAAGTTAAATGTGCAAGATGCTCAGGTTTACATAGTAAAGTTAGATGAGAAAACATTAAAGGTTATAAGAGATTTCTCACCTTAGGCTGTTATTAAATATGATTCTACTACCCCTTAATGCTATCAATGCTACCATTAAAGATACTCCTAGAACCAAGTAGTATACCAATGGGAACTCTGGCACATAGTTGAACGATATACTTGCATCCTCTCCCTGCTCCCCGTTTATGCTTCTTACCTCAAGTACATAGTTACCTTGCTCATTGAGTATTAACTTACTTATGCTATTAGAATTAACCCTATCTAGCCTATGTACCTCTTTGCCATTAGAGTAAAGTATGAGATCAAATACTGCATTGCTTAATGTATTATTGCTGCTATCAGTTATACCTATCTTAAATACTGACTCCTTACCTATATCTGCAGGTAACCACTCAACTGTAACATTGTATTTACCACTTGTACTCTTTGCTATAAGATTAACTGTAGGTTCTCCTATACCTATTATGCTTGTTGTATAGAACTCAGGCTTCAATGCAAGGTTACTTACTGCAAGTATCTTAACCTCATTGCTACCAAGTGATAGCATGTACGTATCATCCTTATCAAGCCTTATTGTAAATGAGCCATCTGTATTAGGCTTAACAGAACCTTGCTTTACAACCTTACCATCCTTATCCTTTATGAAGTAGTATATGTTAACATCCTTGCTAGGATCTCCTTCTACGCTAACATTACCTCTTATAACCAACTCCTCTCCTCCTCTTGTAAATGATATTGGGGCATTAACACTCTTTATCTCTGCTAACCTAACATGCTCAAATATGCTCCAATGTCCTTGCTCAAATGGATATATATTATCCCTGAATGCTTTTATAACTATAGTCCTTGCATCTGGATTGTAAGAGTTTAGATAGAATGGTCCATTGCTTATTACTGCATGCCCCTTGCTATCTATCCATCTTATTGTAGCATCATATCTAGCATTAGCATCTTGCATACTTACCATCCCTTGCAGTGCCTTTGGTATAGTGTTACTCATCCTAAAGTTAAGTAACGCATCCTTTATCATATTAGCATGCTCCTTTATTATTAAGGATAGCCACTCAACATTATTTGCTTTAGCAGCAGATTGTGAGAACTCTGCATTGCCATCAGTAACAACCTTCTCCATAGCTGCATATACCTCCCATGGCATACTTGCCCATAATGAGGCATAGTCTGCTATGTAATTAGGATCAAAGTGCCAGTAATCAACGTAAACCTCTAGCCTATGATCATCCAAGAACCTTACTCCTTTCAAGGTTTGTATGAACTTCTCTGCTGTTGCTGTATACTCAGGATCGTATGTAGGATCATCCTCGCTCTCCTTTGTACCCCACTCAAAGGCAAAGTATAATGCATACAGTATATCATTCTTATCCATCATGATACCATTATGCCACCTACTATACTTTAGATCAAATGTTACCTTGCTCTTTGCCTTAACGTTACTACCAACCTCCTTCCACTGCTCACCATAAGGATCCCATACAATTGCATTGCTAGGTACATCTATTGAGCCATCTGGACCTGCAGTATAAACATCCCATGTTGCCCTAACAGGTATAACATCACCAGTATGAGGGTTCCTGAATGTTGCTGGATCAGCTATAGCACTCCATACCCTTGTTGCATAGTAGTCCCTTAGCCCTGATACAGGGTTCCATGCACCTTGGTATATCTGCTTCATACCAACCTTAAGGCTATTAGACTCATTGCTTGCATTTATCAATGTGAATCTTCCTGTTATACCAGCACCAAAGTCCAATACTACACCTTTAACATTACCTCTAACTATGTATGGGTCTAAAGTATTAGCAATGAATATCCTAACAGACTCATTAACACCTAGAGTAACTGCCCTCTTAAGTAAGGTATCCCTCTCATCCTTTGATCTATAATTACCTGTGAATATCTTCTCTGTTACCTCATCCAACTCTTTATGCTCATAGTTCCAGTAATCTGGGTTCCTGAAGCCTGGCATGTTAGCAAACCAAGGGGCATACATCTGTGCTGCCAATGAACTATCGTATCTATTTAATGCAGACCTACCCCAGCCTTCAGTGTATAGGTGCCATCTGAACTCCTTTGGATCAGAGCCATAAACATCTGAGAATGCCTTGTTAAGATCACCATATATCCTCTCAACCTTGAAGCCTAACCTCTCAAGGTCAGATGCTATTATCTCTCCTATAGTCTTCCTCCTAGGATCATCACCCCTTATGAAGAACTTAAGCTCTATCTGCTTCCCTTTGTATAGCCATTTACCATCACTGCTCTTCTGAGCACCAGCATCTGTTAATACCCTGCTTATAATATCCTCTGCTAACTTAGGGTTGTACTTGAACCCAAATGACTCTATAACATCTGCTAAGACTATGTAATCTGGATCGTATTGGCTGAATGCTGAGTACATTGGTGCGCCAAAGCCCTTCAGAACCTCATTAACTATATTATCCCTATTTATAAGGTAGTTCATGGCATACCTAACCTCTTTAAATGCAAATGGGTTAAGGTTATCCTGCTCTGCTGGTGCAGGGTTTAACAGTAGGCTCAATGAGCCCCCAGGAGCCTCATAGACCTTTACATTAGGATTATTCTTCAACTCTTGCACTATATCAAGGGGTACACGCCAAAAGTAAGTATCTATATTACCTGCTTTAACCTCATTAACTGCAACATTCTCATCCAAGTAATGTATGAAAGTTACCTCATCTAAATAAGGACCTCTCCTAACCTCTTGAGCATGTGCATTTAAAGGTATGCTTGTAAGCAATGATGCTAACACTGCTAATGCTATAACTGTATTGCTATAACTTAACCTTCTTACCATATTTACTCTTTACAGGTAATATTAATTAAATCTTACCATTATTGCTACAATAATGGTGCTTAGCAAGATATTATTACTTAAAATGATACCATTCATGAACGGATTTGTATATGTTAAAGAGTTATCCTCAAGATTGTATATCAGTTATAATGTATGCAATGATATGCTAGAGGAGTTGGTAAGGCTAGGTATAGGCAAGAGAGTTTACAGTGATAAAGGTGATAAAGATGAAGCCTTGTTCTTATTTGATCTTGAGGATAGGATAAATGTAGTAATGTTAGCATTAAGGCTTAATGCAAGTATTGAAGAGGTTACAAGTGTACTTAACTGGAAGGACTTTGAGATACTAACATCTAACATACTTGAGGAGAATGGATATAAAGTTGCTAGGAACGTTAGGTTAAAGCAGAATAGGTGTAGATTAGAGATAGATGTTGTAGGCAGGAAGTATATTAATGGTAAGTGTATTGCATTAGTGATAGATTGTAAGCATTGGAGTTACATTACAGGAGCAGCATTAAAGGTAATAGTTAAGAAGCAGGTTAGGAGGGCAAGTATGCTTGTAGAGTATGATAATAGCATAGATATTGCATTGCCTATTATATTAACACTAAGGGATATTCCTATGCTTATTGATGGAGTACCAATAATCCCTATATCTAGGCTAAGATCGTTCCTTTATGAGTATGATATTAACGATGATAGGATTACCCTTGTAACAAAGCACTAACTAATGCAATTTTATAGAATTAATTTAATTAATTAAAGGATGATCATGCATACAAGGAGTAGTAAAGTTATACCTATAAATGATTTAGTTATCCTTAAGGAGTTATCCAAGGCTTTAGAGTAGTGTAGGAACTGCTCATGCCCCATTACCTTAACCTCTGTTGATGAGTATGCTACCTCATATGAGCATTCTTTAGCATTTATACTTGCTGCATTACTTAACTCTATAAGTAATGAGGCTAACCTCTCCTTGCTTGTTATGCTCCCTAATGGGAAGTAACCTAAGGTATTCCTTGCTTTACCAGAGGTAACATGCGTATCTGATGTGCATAAGACTATATGGTATCTCTTAGCCATGCTCTTGCTACCATTAATTAATGCCTCTCTTAACCTCATTGCTACATACTCTCTAATTCCATTTAATGCATTATTAGCATCTATCCATGCAATTAGTAAGATAGACTCATTTACATGTATTATACATACATAAATGCCAGATGGACCTATATCACCACTATTATGAATATCTGATCTTAGATCCTCATTGCTATATGATTCTAGCAGATCATCCTTATAAGATGTATAGCTATGATGCATAAAACCTACTTTAAATCTATACTGCTCCATAGATCTTAAAGATTCTAAGGCGTTCTTGCATGCATCTATCATATCTTTAATCTCTTCATCCTTTAAACTCTTACCCATGCTATCGTGGGCATCTACAAGTATGATATCCTTGAAGCCTTTTAGCCTAGCATACTCCTCTACATTATGCCTAACAGACATAGGTATATCCTCCATACCATGCTTGGATGAGATTATAAGCAAGGCTACACTACCAAATGCTATTGCAGTAACATTGGTATACTTTGAGTCAACAGTTATAGGCTCTGTACATCTATAACCACTCTCAATTATACTCTTATCATCAAGGGAGTCAAGGAACCTCATTAACTGTGCTCTAGAGGGTAAGTTTAGTGAGTGATCCGATATGCTATGGAGAGTTACTGCATGAGCTCTAAGGTTAGCGTACTTTAATCTTATAGCATAGGGTAGATTGCTACCACCAACAGGGTAGAATGGGCCTGGATGGATATCAGGTAATACCAAGAGAAGGTTACCATCATAACCATTGGGATGGTAAGCCTTTACACTGTTAAATACTTTAACCGTCTCTGCATTACTACCATTACACTTGAATATGAGCATCTTTGTGCCAACCTTAGATGTGTATGCCTTATGCTCCATTATAGCCTCCATAGCTCTAGCATCTTTATCTGTCCATGCTAAAAGGTACGCTTGCAGTAATCTAAATGTACTCTCTACATATGGTCTACCAGCCCTATCAGCCAATATACACCATATTATGGCTAGTGCAATTATGCAAGTGCTAAATAGTATTGATTGGAATGATATTAGATCATAAAGAGCATCATACCTAACTATTACAATAAGCAGAATTATAGGCATTACTAACGATACTACTATGGAGCGGTTTAATGGAGAACCAAAGACTGATGTAAATATACTTATTCTAAGCCCTATAGAAAATGCCATACCCTCAATGAGCAGTATGTTATCTGTTAATGATAGGGAAGAGAGTAGTATACTTAGCATGAGTATACTTAGCCAGAGTAGTAAAGCAAATGCATTTGTATGGTAAACCTTGCTCATCTTTGCTACTGGGTACTTCTTAAGCAGAAGGTAATCCAGCCTAAACAGCATATATGCTATGGGTAAAGCAATAAGCATAAGCTCAATACTAGCACTACTCAAGTATGCTATTGCAGATACACATGCAAATGCTATTGCTAGTGAGGTATTATGGGATGATGGGTTTATAAGGGTAAGGTAAAACCGCTTATGTATATTACCTACTGCATCTACGCCTGCATGGTTTATAGAATTAGAATCCATCCAGCATTAGGTAGGGAATAATATCTTTATAAGTATTGATACACCTATAAGGGCTGCTGAGGCTATTAATACTATCTCTGGTCTTATCTTTACACCTTTAGTCTCATCCTCAAAGAATCTAAGTAACCCTGCACTTGATGCTGGTAATGGGGCTGATTTCTTACTCTTCCTAGAGCTCATCAATAAGTGATTAGTTATACAATGATAAATATTTTACTAAATGCCTAATTTATAATGCATTATACACATACTGCCTACTTGCTCTACCATCTTAATCATTCATCCTCCTCATCTGCCTTCTCCTCTCTTGCCCTTTCACCCTCTTCTTCTCTTAACCCCTTTCCTACTCCTTTAATCTTTGCCCCTGCTCTAATCTCAGTATCGCTCTCCTTTATCTTTGATAGTATATCAAGGTAGTATAGCAGTAACCTAGCCATATCCATCTGTTTTGCAATATCATCCTCATCCCTTAATATGCTGCCTATGGAATTAACCTTATCAACTATTATCCCTTTTAGATTACTTAACGATATATCCTTACCCTCCTCAAGCACTGTCTCATTGCCACAGTTTATACATATCAGTCTCCCTTGATACCTTACCTGTACCCCTTTGCACTTAACACATGCCTCTTTAACCAATGTCCCTCCTTTCCTAAGCATCTCTGCTGCACTTCTAACGCTATCCTTGCTCATGTATTATGTAAGTAAGCACTCAAATAAAAACAAAACAACATACTAATTATACAGCAAGGCTTAATAATGAGTTCTAAATAATTTCTTATATTAGAATGTCTGTTGTATGTAAGAAGTGTGGGCTGCCAGAGGATCTATGTGCATGTGGGGAGTTAGAGAAGGAAGAGAGTAAGATAGTTATTAGGTTAGAGAAGAGGAGGTTCAACAAGGATACAACTATGATAGAAGGCATAGGACATGCTGGAGATCTAGATAAGATAGTTAAATACCTTAAGAGCAGACTTGCATGTGGGGGGACTACAAAGGACGGTTACATACTCTTGCAAGGGGATCATAGGGAACAGGCTAAGAAGTATCTTGTAGAACTTGGCTTCAATGAATCATCAATAGAAGTACATTAATAAAAAATATAAATAATAAGAAAGAAGGAATGTAGGTAGAGATGATGATATATTTATGCTAGTAACTATTGTACTTGTATATGCAAAGAGTAAATAGTAAAGGCTGGATTATATTACTTAAATTTAATACACTCATAACACTTATCATAGCTGCCTTAATGCTAATCTCATTCCCTTTGGGTGTTTACATAGTATTTATACATTCAGATCATGCCCTTTTAAATGATACATATACACTTATATCCATGCCTGTAAAGATAGAGTTGAATATAGGTTACCTCTTCATTATAGCATGGTTTATCTATATAATCCTCTTTGTTATGATATTATTAAAGCCTAAAGATATAGTAAAGGTTACACTTAGCATAATGCAAAGCAAGAATAGTAATAATGATAATAAAAGAATGCTTAAGAATGGTATGATTTCTGTTAACAGTAAAAGTAATTATATTGATAAGGCTAACACAATAGCAGAAATAGATAGAAACCTACTTATGATAACCATCGCATGGTTCTCTATATTCATACTAGCATCTAAGGGTATAGATACTATACAGAGTGCATTTGGTATAACTATGGGTTCTCTAGAAGCAGAGTATGATAACTACATAAGATACTTCATAGATGCTTCCATTGCCCCATTAAAGGAAGAGTTTGTATTCAGGATTATTCTAATAGGTTTACCTACTTATCTACTCCTAGCCAAGCGTGATGTATCATTAACAAGTGTATTATGGCATCCTTACAGTAAAATTGATATTAATAAGGAAAGGATGAAGGAAAAAAGAGGAGGAGTAGCATTTATTATAGCAGTTAGTGCAGTATTATTTGCTTTAGCACATATACTATTCAGTTCTGGTTGGAGTTATGGTAAGATACCACAAGCAATGCTAGGAGGTCTAATACTTGGATGGTTATACTATAGGTATGGCTTTCCTACTGCAGTTATACTACATTGGGCTATAAACTACATGCTCCTAGCATACTTGTTATTTAATAATGGTATTATATCAGGTGAAGGATACCCTCTGATTAATACTACACACTTGTATTATAATGGCAGCAATACCTTTATTTATATAATAGAACTCCTTGTTATAATAAATGGTATAACTGCTCTAGCAATTATCTTAATGTATAATCTTAAGAGTTATATAGTTAGATTGAGCAGTTGGTTTAAATTGCTAGTTGATCTCATTTTTATCCATTTAAGGTGAGGTTAGATATGGCTGTATTAGGTAAGAGTGAGTTGATTAGACTGATAGATAAGTATAAATGCATACATCCATTCGATGCTAACCTGCTGGATGGAGACGGTTATATCTTAACAGTGAAGGATGATGTTACCTTAAACTACCTAGAGCATAAGAATGTTATAAGCCATGAAGTAGTATTTACTCTGCCTAACTATGTTGCTCACTTAACAGCAAAGAGCAGGTATGGTAGGCTTGGTCTATCCTTCCTTAATGCAGCTAAAGTACACTCAGGCTTCATAGGCAGGATAGTCTTAGAAGTGGTTAACCTTAACAATGAGAGGAAGCCAATAACTATAAGGAGAGGTGACCCATTCATGCATATAGAGTTTATAGAGCGTGTAGGTGAACCCTCTCCCTACGATGGTGAGTATCAGTTCCAGTATATGAGTGATGATGAGGTTAAGATGTACATGCATATGATAAGCAATGACCATAACCTTAGGAGCATATTTAATATCAATAGGCTTGAACTAATAGCATCGAACAGGGTCCTTTAACTAGATCTCTTTTATTATTACCAAATAATTGCTCTACTGGATGGGAAATATCTAATATTTATTGTATCAGATAGATTTACTTAATAGACTAAATGGGAAGTATATAGAACATATAATATTCTGTAACATATAAACAATGAATAATGTATTTAAGAGGCAACATACTCTTAAAACATAGATGGATAAAGGCGTTGATGCTAACTACAAGAGGTCTACTTTAACACATAATAATATCGTAAAGATTGTTGCTATAATTCAGAGAGCCATAAACAATGGTAAGGCTAATACAATAGAGATGAAGTCTGTAAGCAGATATATAACATACTATATTAGTACTGAGGTTAATAAGTGCATTAGATACATAGAGAGTATTATTGAATATAAAAATTATAAGTCTAAACGTAAAAGATCAAGATCAGTAGAATATTATAATGATACTTTACTTACTATAAAGGATAGGTTACATACTATAGTTAGGGAGTTAACTGATAGCATACCAGAGACATATGAATCCATTATGCTACCTAATGGGTATATAGATAAGGCTATATTTGGAGAGTTGGTTAAGATAGATAATGAGATAGCATACAATATAAAGTTATTAAGTAATTATTTAGCAGATGTTAAGAAGAGTGGTGTAATAAATGATGATAATGTAAAGGAGATCTCATCAATATTATCTGAGATAGAATTGTACATGGATCAAAGGGATAATATATGCAAGATAAATAATAATAAATAATAAATATAACAATCACTTCATACTCTTCCTTCTAATATCTATTGTTGTAGTCATAATATTGAAGTATAAGATTAAGAAAAGGATTAGTTAAGTAAGTAGGGGGTGTAGTTTAGCATGGTAGAACTCCAGTCTCGGGCACTGGAGGTCGTGGGTTCAAATTAGATCCTTAAGATCTATGAGAGTCCCACCACCCCCACTTGAGCAATTCATAAAATCATAAAGGATTAAATTTGATTAATATGCTCATCTTGCCATGAGCATTGAGGATGAGATAGGAGGGTGGAGAAGGACACATTACTCATCCCAATTAAATCCAAGATTAAACAATGAGCATGTAACTATCATGGGTTATATAGCAAGCATAAGGGATCATGGCAATATAGTATTTGTTATGCTTGCAGATAAGGATGGGGAGGTTCAACTAGTACTCAAGAAGGGTAAAGAGGCAAGTAATAGTAATAATAGTAGTAATGATAGCAATACTACTCCTGCTACTACCCCTACTGCTTCTACTGTTGTTGATGGATACACTTCTATACCATTCTCTAAGGTTAAATCTTTAAAGGAGCATTCATGCATAGCAGTCAAGGGAAGGGTTAAGGTTGCCCCAAATGCACCTAAGGGGATAGAGGTGGTGCCAGAGGAGTTAAAGGTACTCTCATTGGCAAGGAGTATACCTCCATTCTCTGTTTATAGTAAGACATTCCCTAATCTAGATCTTAGACTTAACCTTAGGGCTATAGATCTGAGGAGGTATTACATGAAGACCATATTTAGAATTAGGCATAAAGTCCTTAAGGCTATTAGGGAGTTCCTTGATAAGGAAGGGTTCATAGAGGTTAATACACCAAAGATAATATCAACTGCCAGCGAAGGGGGAGCATCTCTATTCCCAGTATTCTACTTCGATAGAGAGGCTTTCCTTGCCCAGAGCCCTCAGTTGTATAAGGAGCAACTTGTTACTGCATTTGAGAAGGTATTTGAGATAGCCCCAATATTCAGGGCAGAACCATCTAGGACTAATAGACATCTTGCAGAAGCGATATCAGTTGATGTTGAAGAAGCATTCGTAGATTATAAAGATGTTATGAACCTGCTGGAGAGGATGGTAACTTATACTATAGAGTATATTGTAAATAATGCAAGTGATGAGTTAAAGGTAGTTAATTCTATGCTTACAGTACCAAAGACCCCATTCCCAAGGTATACGTACGATGAGGTTATAGATATTCTTAGGAAGAACGGTTATAGCATAGAATGGGGCGATGATCTCTCAAGTGAGCATCTAGCATCGCTAGGTAAAGTTATCAATGGTTATTACTTCATAGTAGATTGGCCTTCCAGCATAAGACCATTCTACACAAAGAGTAATGGGAAGGTTGCTGAGGCATTTGACCTTATGTACAATGATCTAGAGATATCATCGGGAAGCAGTAGGATAAATAAGAAGGAGGAGTTGATAGAGAGGCTTAAGATCCAAGGCTTGAGGGTAGAGGCGTTTGAGTACCATCTTAAAGTATTTGATTATGGTATGCCTCCTCATGCAGGCTTTGGATTAGGGCTTGAGAGGTTCCTAATGACTATAGCAAGGTTAGATAACATAAGGGATGCAACCTTCTATCCTAGGGATATAGATAGGCTTGTACCATAACAAATATGATAGAAAGCAAGTAAATACGCTCTTCTTTATTACTACTACTATTATTATCTATATGATTTCTGTCTCCTTCTCCTTGCACCAGGACCTCCAAACTTCTTAGGCTCCTTCTGCCTAGGATCTCCTATTAGCAGGTGTCTATCATACTCCATTATCCTCTTCTTTATCTCTTCCCTAACATTCTTTGGTAAAGGATGGTCTTTTATCTCTCTCTTACCCTTAACATAACCAGTTAATGCCCTTGATATTGCAATTGCTGCTGCAAGTGCTTGACCCATAAAGCCTCCACCGTTAACTCTAACTCTTATATCTACCTTATCCTTAGCATCACCAGCCAATATCAATGGGGTCATTATAACATGCCTAGCAACCTCTGGCATGTATACCTCTAATGGTATATTATTTATCCATACTCTACCTTCTCCCTTGGTTATGCTAGCAGTAGCCTTTGCTGTCTTCCTAAACCCTGAGTATAACTCAACTAGAGTGCTCATGTACCACCACCCCACCCTATAGATCTTGCTATCTCTTCTATACTAGTATAGTATGATCTCTGCTTCCTTATCATGGCATCATCAAACCTTGTATACTGGGAATTAGCATAATCCTCTGGCACACCGATGTAAACCCTAAGCCTCTTAAATGCATTTATACCTTTAGGTTTCCTCCTAGGTAACATACCTCTAACCATCCTCCTTAGTATCATATCTGGCCTCCTAGGATGGAATGGTCCATGCTTAGGGTGTACTACACTTGATATCTCAAGGAACTCATGCCATTCTCTAAGTATAGATTCCTTCTTACCACTTATCATAGCTCTCTCAGCATTAACTACCACAACACGCTTACCAGATAGCAGTAACTTTGCAATGTATGAGCATAACCTACCTGCTATATGATCTGTAGCATCAACTACAACTACCTCTTGCCTATCTTTACTGTTAATACTTGCACTAACATTAGGATTAGACAATTATCCTCACCCCACTACCTTTAGGATACATCTTAACAAGTTCTCTGATAGTTAAGGCTTTGCTGTTGGATGCAAGTATCTTGTTTAATGCAGACTCTGAGAATGAATATGCGCCTATAGTAACCTTAGCATTAAGGCTACCTACGCCTAGAACCTTACCAGGTACAACTACCACACTGCCTTCAGTAGCATATCTTGCTATCTTTGCTAGATTAACCTCAGCCCTCTTACTCCTTGGCCTCTCAAGTAACTCTGCTACCCTATCCCATATCCTTGCATCATTCTTCCTTGCTGCATCTCTTAATATCCTTATATCCTCAAGCAATATTTGGTTTCGCATACTCCCTCAACCCCTCTATTCCATTACCTAAGTTAATAATCTTATGCTCTAATATGTTTACTGCACTGATCAGTATATCCTTGGCATCCATTGAGCCTACAGACTCTAACTCTAGTATATACTCATCCCTTTCAGCACTAACCTCTTTAACAACAGATATACTAGTAGGTTGCCATTTAGCATGCATCTTACCTATGCCTAGTCTTGCATATGCTTCCAGCTTTATGCTCTGACCTTTAGCAAGTATTACTATAGGTATATTATCACTTATTGGCTTCACACTCTCATCATCAGATACTAGATCTTTGGATAAGACCATTCTATTCTTATCCTCTGCCTTTACATCTAGGTAAAGTATTACCCTACACTTTGGGCACCCTAACTTACTCTTGCACTCACATGCATCTGGCATGTTAAACTTATTCAAGGGTGTAGTTAATGGTATAAGCCCTAATCTATGTGCTAGTATCTCATCATGCATAACTGATGAGTTATCATATATTATAACATCATCTATAGCCATTATAGGAACCTCTACCATTGCTATCCTTCTTAATGCATTAATATACTGTATAGGGTAACCTGTGAACTTAACTGCTATCCTTGAATTAGAGTACTTTATTATATCTACTGAACCCAACTTGCTACCTATATTGCAGATGAGTAGACCACTTAAAAATCTATCTATGCTAGAAAGTTTATTATGGAGTAATTGGTTCCATGCTTATGGATGAGTGGGTAAGTATAATAAGGAAGGTCCTTACGCTTAAACCCCATGAGGATATAGTTATACCAAAATCTAAGGTTAAGCATCCATTACATGTTGGTTTTAAACGCTCTATAGGGGAGCCTAAAGGGCAGATAGCAGATTACAGGTTAAGGTTAATCGATGGCAAAAGCATACATGTTAGAGAGTACAAAGACTGCTATAAGGTACACTGGGATATAGTTGATCCATCTGTAAACCCTATAGAACATCTTAGATACGATGCACCACACTGGTATAGTATGATCTTATATACTGCTGGAGTTGTAGGCGGCGCACTTACTGCAAGGGTCTTAAGGGGTAATCCAATGTTAGGTGGATTATTTGGCATGATCTTGATTCTATTAACAGATGTTATTAATGGCAACAGTAAGCATAGAAGGGTTTTATAATCTCAAAATTAGTTATTGAACTTGATCTCTATTAATTAATTTAATTTACCTTGATGCCATAGCTATCCTCTCCTGCTCGTTCTTCTTCTTTATTGCATAACTATTAGCATCGTTGTTTGCTGCTAGTATTATCTCATCTGCAAGTGCTTCCTCAATAGTCTTCATACTAGAGTATGCTGCTAACCTAGCACCTTCGGATATGAACCTTAATGCAAGGTCAACCCTCCTTACAGGTGATACATCTACAGATACATGATAAACTACTCCACCGTATATTATCCTTGTAGTATCCTCGTTCGGTGAGGCATTCTCTATAGCCTTAACAAGTACTTGGATAGGATTCTTACCAGTCCTAAGATGAATAATATCGAATGCTGTCTTTACTATGTTTATTGCTCTAGCCTTCTTACCACCCATCCTACCAGTGTTCTTTGCATACCTCTTACCAAAGTGCATTATACTGTTAACAAGCCTCTCAACTATGTTAACCTCAGCCTTACCAAACCTCTTATGCTCATGTCTACCAAAGCTTATAGGCACCAACATAGGCTTTAAGGATATAACATTCACTAACCCAGGGTCTGTAACCTTAACCTCCTTAAAATCCCATCTGTTGAAGAGTAATAGATTAGGCTCTTTAACCATAATCATCACCTTCTTGGCTTCTCCTTCCTACCTCTAACAAGCTCAAGCAATGATACACCATTAACCTTTGATACCTTCCACCTTACCCCAGGTATATCTCCCATAGCCCTGCCCATGGATCCTCCTATACCCTCTATGATAACCTCGTCATGCTCATCTATATAGTTAAGTGCACCATCTCTAGGGCAGAATGCAGTAACAACCTTGCCATTCTTTATCAACTGTACCCTAACACACTTCCTTACCGCAGAGTTAGGCTGCTTTGATTCTACCCCAACCTTCTCAAGTACTATGCCTCTTGCCTGTGGTGAACCCTCCAGTGGATCAGCCTTCTTATCAAGCATCAATACTCTACGCTTAAACCTCTTCTCTGACCATCTGAACTTTAGCCTCTTCTTCTTTAGTATCCTTGCAGCAAATAGACCTACTGGTGATTTAGCCATATCAAGTAGTTATCGTTTGACCCCTTATTATAACATTCGCTACATTAAAGTACCTCCTTGTTAGTATCCTTGCCTTCTCAACATTCCTACCCTCTTTACCTACAGCAATAGCCTTCTTCTTAGGCTCAACTATAACCGTTACAACCTTGCCATGTGGATTATGGTTGCTAACCTTAACATCCATTACCATATCTCTGCCAAATATGTTCTTAACAAACTCTGCTAGATCTTCTGCATACTCAACCAACTCTATCCTCTTGCCTATTATATTCTGAAGCATCCTTATAGTTGAACCGTTCTTGCCTATTGCTATACCCATATCACCCTTGTTCACTATGAATATTACCCTGTCCATCTTATCATCTATAATACAATCTCTTGCTGTTACGGTTGTTATGCTCTGAAAGAGAGACATCAACCTTAACTCATCTGCAGTTAATCTTATCTCTGTCATACCTCTTTATATAAGAGCTAATGCTTGGATGCCACATTTAAAGATAACACTCTACCAATTATCTAGTAGTTTATATCTAAATGGTTCTCTTCATTAGCCAGAAGAGTAGTAAGAATGGTATTAGAATAGTTGCAATAAGCATAAAGATAGCAGTAGTAGCATCAGGAGTATATATTATGAATGGAAATGGGAATACTACTATAACTCCTCCAGAGCCGTTGCTATTACCTTGACCCTGTGCAATATCACGTATATTGATGCTAGATAATGCATAAGATATTACCATCATACCTATAACTATCATAGCAATACCTATTAACACGAGTGGCATGTTTATAATACTCCTTGCCTGAGCATGCCCTATGCTTATACCACTGCTAGATGCATCACTGCTGATAAATCTACACCTTCTACATATACCAGCATCGTTACTGCATATTGAGCATACTGGTCTATTACATACAATACAGTAATCATATGCCATCCCATCACATATATGGCATCTGAACTCTCTCATCTTAGCATCACCATGTTTAATAGCATGATTACAATAATGGCTATAGGTATTAATATTAATATTAGAAGGGGTGTCCTTGAGCCATGCCATACTATAGGTATAGGTCCTAATAGTACGAAACCAGTGGTTGAACCTAAACCTCTAGCCCTTATGGAAAGCATTATAGTTATCATACCTACTATTATTAGCATAAGCCCAGTAAATATGAGTAGTTTAGGGTCCATGTTCATAGCAATCATTATTATAATACTAGAAGATGATATTTATGCTTTCATATGCTTATTGGTTATATTAGAGATGGGATATAGGAAGCATATATTAATTAATCCTTGCTGTTAAGATTGTATTATACATTAATAGCTTTAATGTTGCTTTATTAAAGGCAATAAATAAATAAATAAAATTATAGTTTATTTATTTATCTACCTACCTGCTTCTTACTTGCTTATTATATCTAAGCATTACTTGCTTTAATCTCTTTAGCTAGCGCATCTAAATCTTCCTTATCCACGTCCTCTATGGATATTACGGATACTCTAAATGGTTTGCCTATTAATCTACCAAGCTCAACTGAGTTCTTGTTTATATGATATATCAGCAAAGGTGTATCACTCTTATCGTTATTACCATCTCTAGCCTTACTAACCTCATTAATCTTCTCTAATACATCCTTGCTCAAGGAGTTAGAGCATATGATCAGTCTAGCATTTAAGATATGCCTTAATACCTCTTTGCTGCCTACCTTATAGGCTTTCTTCTCTATTGCATTCCTAATTATCTTTGCTAATATATTACTCACTTGCATTCACCACCATTAATTCATTCATCCATCCATCATCTTCCTATTATCTTCTTAACTTGAACCATTGTTACCGTTACCAACATTCATGTAAAGATCTATCATACCTGTACCTACTGGGATCGTTGAGCCAACTATAACGTTCTCTGTCACACCCTTAAGCATCTCTATCTCGCCTTTAAGTGCAGCCTCAGCTATTGTAGGTACTGTTATCTCAAATGCAGCCCTAGCAAGAACACTTGCCTTTGTGCCAGCAACACCATGCCTGCCTATCTGCTGTAACACACCCTTGCTAGTCATAACATCAGCAACCAGCATTACATGCCTTATATCAACCTCTAACCCTTGCTCCTCTAGCGTACTCATTATCTCCTTAATAAGGGCATTCCTTGCAGCCTCTATGCCTAGAGTAGTATATATCTCATAGATGTTATTAGTTGTAGTTCTAGTAGTATCGACTCCTTCTATCTCAAATACCTTCTGTAAGTTTGATCCAGCAGTCTGTATAACCCACTCATCTCCTTGCTTAACTACAGTAACCCTCTCTATATCTGGTATACCCTTTATCCTTGTGTTAAGTATCTTACTCTTTGAACCTATTAGACTCTTTACATCTGCGCCTGAAGGAGGCTTTATTATAAGTACGTTACCTTCAGCACTTATGTTTAACTTCTTCTTGGATGACTTTAACGTACTTATTACTGTATCTATATCACATCCCCTTTCACGCATCTTAGCCTCACTAAGAGTTAGTCTTAGCAAGCCATCTACCTCATCTATCTCAAACTCATCTATAAGATCACTTAGCCTTGTAAATAGTATATTTCTAGCAACCTCCAATGCCTTCTCTCTAGACTTTGCATACTCTCCTAGCAGGTATATATCCATTGTTGGTGTCTCTGGCTTCTTCCTAGCATCCAAGAGTTCTATAAGTCTTGGGAGACCAAGTGTAACATTCCTTTCTTTTATACCAGCAAAGTGGAATGTTCTTAAGGTCATCTGAGTGCCTGGCTCTCCTATAGATTGCGCAGCAACTACACCTATTGCCTCTGCAGGCTCTGCTTTAGCTTTATCGAACAACTCAACCACTTGCTTACATACCTTCTCTATACCCTGCTTACTTAACCTATTCTTAAACAACTCCTCTTGCAGTATCTCTACAACCCTAGGATTAAGGAGATTAGCATAGTTAGCAACTATAGCCTTTACCTCATCATCTGTAGCCTTTGATCCCTCATCAACTAAAGCCTGAGATGCTACTAAACGCTCTATGTTAACTGCATTACCATGATCACTCTTTGCTGGGTCTATGCCATCCTCACCGTAGGTAAACTGTATTATATTACCAAATGGATCTCTTACTGTACCATCGTACTCTATCCTAAGATGCTCTAATGCATTTATCAACCTTCTCTGCAGATACCCGCTCTGCTGTGTTCTAACTGCTGTATCAACCAAACCCTCCCTTCCACCCATTGCATGGAAGAAGAACTCTATTGGGTTTAAACCATCCCTAAAGCATGACTTAACAAAGCCTTTGGCATCAGGGTTTATATCATCAGCCTTGAAGTGTGGTAAGGCTCTCCTTTGATACCCCCTCTCTATCCTCTTACCCCTTATAGACTGCTGCCCTAGTATTGCTGTCATCTGACCAATGTTAAGTGTTGAGCCTCTTGCACCAGTGCTAGCCATTATAACTCCAGCGTTGTTATCTGGTAGTGATCTATCTGCTGCTCTTCCAGCCCTATCCCTTGCCCTAGATAGTTCATTGACTATCTGCAACTCTAGTGTCTCTTCAAGTGATAAACCCCTTATAGGCTGGAGTGCACCCTCTTTATACTGCTTTATAAGATCATACACTTTATCATACGCACTCCTTATTATGTTATCTATCTCCTTCCTTGCTTCATCTGAGAGTAGTAGATCATCGTAACCATAACTGAAGCCATAGTGTGTTATAAAGTACGTTAATATTCTAAATAATGAGTTGAGGAAGGATCTAGTGAATGATGTGCCATAGTCCTTTGCTAACCTATGGAGTATGCTATCTGGCTCCTCTGCCCCAATTGATGCCTTATCTATAACACCACTAAGAAGTATACCATTCTTTATAACAACATCTGGTTCCTTGCTTGTCTTTGCGCTCTTTGCCCACTTTGACATTAGTGTATAGTTAAAATCATTAGGCAATAGCAGTGAGAAGAGTTGCTTCCCAGAGTAGTATGCTTTGCCATCTTTAAGTATAGGCTGTAGCATAGAAGCCTTACCATCTTTAATATTCAATGAACCTATAACTACAAGGTCAGAGAGATCCTCTTTGCTTAAGTAGGTATCATCCTTAGTAAGCAGGTATGCTGCTGTTATAAAGTCCCTTATGCCTCCTATTATAGGTCCTCCATACCTAGGTGATATCAACTGATCATGTACTTGCATCAGCATCTTCGCCTCTGCTCTAGCCTCTATACTCTGAGGCACGTGAAGATTCATCTCATCACCATCAAAGTCAGCATTGTATGGTGGGCATACTGATGGATGCAATCTAAATGTCCTATATGGCAAGACTTTAACCAAGTGTGCCATTATAGATATCCTATGAAGTGAAGGCTGCCTATTGAATATTACAACATCACCATCCATTAGATGCCTCTCTACTATGAAACCATAGGATAAAGAGTTTGCTATGGACTCCCTATCTGCTACATAATCAAGCCTAATCTTAACGCCGTCAGGTCTTATTATATAATTAGCGCCAGGATGGTTGTTTGGACCATTAAGCACTAATGCCTTTAGCCTATCTATGTTCCATGGGGATACAACCTCTGGTATAGTTAATCTCTTTGCTACATCAAGTGGTACACCAACCTCTGATATATCCAAGTTAGGGTCTGGTGATATAACAGTCCTAGCAGCAAAATCAACCCTCTTACCAGATAGGCTTCCTCTAAACCTACCCTCCTTACCTTTAAGCCTCTGTGATAATGTCTTCAATGGTCTACCAGACCTATGATGGGCTTGGGGTATACCAGATACCTCATTATCAAAGTAAGTTGTAACATGATACTGCAAGAGATCTACCAGATCTTGAACTATAAGAGGAGGAGTACCTGCCTCCTTGCTCTCCTTTAACCTTTGGTTAACCCTTATTATATCAACTAACTTATGGGTTAGATCATCCTCAGACCTTATACCTGTCTCAAGTATTATTGATGGCCTAACTGTTACAGGGGCTACAGGAAGTACTTGCAATATAAACCACTCTGGTCTTGCTGTCTCTGTGTTATAACCTAGTAACCTTAAGTCATCATCTGGTATGTTTGCTAACCTCTCTCTTATTGCCATTGGTAATAATCTATTCTCTTCCCCATTCTCAGTCTTCTCATAGAATGTTGTTGGTTTAACTAAGAGTATCTCATACTGCCCTTTACCGCAATGTGGGCATGTCTTAACCTTCTTTGCTTTATCTATTATCTCTTCTCTGATCCTCTCTATAGCCAATGGAGTATAGAACTCGTTATTGCTTAATCTTGCTTTATACTCATTCAACTCATCCTCTGCTAACTTTAGCCTTGAGCATCCTCTGCAAGTAACCTGTAGTAACTTGTATATATCATCAACGAATGATATGTGTAACACTGGCTCTGCTAACTCTATATGCCCAAAGTGCCCAGGGCATCTAGCGGAGGTGTTACCACATGTAGCACACTTCTGCCCAGGCTCAAGCACACCAAGCCTACTATCCATGAGTCCTCCTTGGACTGGTAACCCATCCTCGTCATAGGTCTCTGGTGCAGTTATCTCTGTAACAGAGTATCTCCTTATCTCACTAGGTGACCATACAGCAAACTTTATCCCTGCTATAACCTTACTTATCTCTTCTGTAGGGCTAGTACTCATACCCACCAACCCCCTTGTAATATAATGCTGCTATTTGCATAATCTACTACACCCTCTCCTTAAGTATAAGCCTAGGTAGTATATTAAGACTCATTATCTCTTGAAGGAGTAACTTGAATGCGTATGCTACTGTTACAGATGATACCCTTGCTTTATCACCACATATCCTACATACATACCTTCTCTGCTTTGCATCATAGTAAGTTATAAGACCACAACGCTCACATACATATATCTCAGTCTTATCAGACTCCTCTAGGAGTCTATCCTTCAATAGCATTGCTGCACCATAGCCTATTAAGCAGTCTCTCTCCATCTCACCAAACCTTAAGCCTCCACCCCTTGCTCTACCCTCTGTAGGCTGTTTGGTTAGCATCTGTACCTGCCCTCTTGCCCTTGAGTGCATCTTATCAGCTACCATATGATGTAACTTCTGATAATAGACTATGCCTATGAACACCTCTGCCTCATACCTCTTACCAGTTCTACCATCGTACATAACCTCTTTACCTGTATACTTGAATCCATACTGCTCCAATAATGCCCTTACATCATCAACCTTCTCTCCATAGAATGCAGTACCATCTATAAACCTGCCTGCTAATGCAGCAGCCTTACCAGTTATGGACTCTATGAACTGACCAACTGTCATCCTAGATGGGAATGCATGAGGATTTATTATTATATCAGGTACTATCCCTTGCTCAGTGTAAGGCAGATCCTCAGGGTTTGCTAAGACACCAACTACACCCTTCTGCCCATGCCTTGACGCAAACTTATCTCCTATCTCTGGTACACGCATATCCCTAACCCTTACCTTATAAAGCTTACCTCCCTCTATTGATTGCGTCATAATAACTGTATCAACTACCCCTGTCTCCGATGGTCTCATGCTTACACTAGTATCCCTTCTATATGGACCCTTTATCTCAAACTCTTTATACTCCTCCATGAACCTTGGAGGACTTGTTCTCCCAATTAAAACATCACCACCACTCACAACAGCCTCTTGCATAACAACACCATCAGCCTCAAGCAGTCTATAGAATTTATCACCTTTGTAACCCCTAATATTTGCGTCTGGTGATGGTATCTCAAAGTTATCCCTCATACCCCCAGGGTACTGTTTAGCCTCTGCCTCATATACTCTATAGAAGAATGATCTTGCTAAACCCCTATCAACTGATGCCTTGTTTATAACTATAGCATCCTCTATATTGTAACCCTCAAATGGTAGAACAGCAACTATACAATTTGTTCCAGTTGGTCTATCCTCTATACCTAGTAAGGGTATTACTCTGCTCCTTACCAATGGTACCTGAGGATATACAAGTAAGTGCTGCCTAACATATGTATTAAAGTTCATCATTGGAGTTGAGAAGCCTAAGGACTGCTTTGCCATGGCAGATTCATATGTGTTCCTTGGAGACTGGTTATGCTCTGGATATGGGATCATTGATGCTGAGACACCCAACATGGCTGCTGGGAATATCTCTAAATGGGTATGCTCCTTTGTTATATCCGATGGATGCAATGCTATGTAACAGTTCTCCTCTTCATTAGCATCTATAAGCTCAATAAGCCCCTTGTATAGAAGATCCTCATAGGATATCAGTCTACGCCTTAACTTATCTAATATATCGTTTGTTATACCATGGGTACCATTGTTAACAACTATCAGTGGTCTAAGTACCCTACCAGCATTACAACTAATATAAACCCTGCTTGTAGCCTTTGGGTTCTTTGGTCTATATAGGTATATGCCTACATGGGGATGCAGTTTACCACTCCTCCTAAGGCTCCTTAACTTACTTACTAATGCTTCTCCATCCTTAACAAAGCCTACAAGCCTACCATCTACAAATACCTTGCTACCATCCCTCTTAAGTTCATCACTTGCATCTTGATGATAAACTACTCCATGCTCATACAGCATCTCTATAACCTCTGCACTAGGTACGGTTACAGATAGTATTGCAGATAATGCTAGATTCTTTACTAGACCACAGTTTGAACCCTCTGGTGTCTCACTTGGGCATATCCTACCAAAGTGTGTAGGATGCAGATCTCTAGCCTCAAAGTTTGGCTGGCTCCTACTCAATGGAGACTGTATTCTTCTTAGATGGCTTATTGTTGATAGATAGTTTGTTCTATCAAGCAACTGGGTTACACCAACCTTGCCTCTCCCCCAGTTACCTGTTGCTATAGCATTGTTTAACTTATCTGTTATTATACCTGGTCTTATTGCAGCCATGACAGCACTTATACCTCTCTTCTGGCCAGAACGCTCTAACTGATACTTCATATCCCTAATAAGGTTCCTGAATGCTGTTCTAAAGAGATCAGCAAGCATCTGCCCAGCAAACTTGATTATCTTATTACCATAGTGATCCTTATCATCTGGATCTATAAGTCCTAACTTTAACTCTATAAGCTTACATGCAGCCTCTCCTATGAAGAGTGCCTTATCTAACCTATTATCAGGGTTCCTTCCTAGATGGGGTAATAGACCCCAATCAAGGAGGTTCTCTGTACGCTTCAGCTGGAACTCCTCAAGCATGTTTGGGGCTATCCTCTTGCTTATGTAATCTATAGCCTCCTTTGTACTTGTAACATCCGATGCCTTCTCAAATGAAGGTTCTAACTCATTCTGTATCTCTGGCTTTAAGGATACTGCATCTGCTATCTCTTTATCAGACTCCAAGCCTAGAGCACGCATGAGTACAACTAATGGTATATCAACAGGCGAGCCAGAGACCCTTACTACTATAGAACCATCCTGCTTAATTATAAGCTCTAGCTTTGTTCTATAGCCTACTATAGATGAGTATATCTTTGCTGTGTATACCTTAACCCCACTAACCTCCTCTATATCAACTATTATCTTGTTATATGATAGATCCTCTAACCCAACTATAACACGCTCAGACCCATTAATTATAAAGTAACCACCAGGGTCTCTAGGATCCTCATTCATCTCTATCAACTTACTCTCAGGTAAGCCATTCAATACACATAGATTTGACTTTACCATTACAGGTAGATCCCCTACATGTATAGCCCTTGTCTCAACTATCCTATTATCCTCAACTATACTACACTCTATCATTATAGGTGCACTATATGTTAGATTCCTTAGCCTAGCCTCCATTGGAGTAACATAGGTTATTGAACCATCTATCTCTGTAACCCTTGGGTGCTGTAATCTAACCCTACCCAACTTAATCTTATATGGATACTCTGGGTTCTCTATCTCTACCTCGCCAACCTCATCAACTATACTCTGTATACCCTTCTCAATGAACTCATTGTATGAGTTAAGATGTTGCCTAGCAACACCTTCCCTTGTAAGTATATCGTATATTATAGGCCAGAACTCCTGAGTCTTATTTAATGCTACACTACTACTCATATTCTATCCCTCTACAACATATCTATAGTATATACTTATCCCTGCAGTAGGGCTCCTCCTTATTATCTTAACTATATCTCCAGGTTTAGCATTAAGATTCCTTATGGCTGGATCATTAACTAGTATGAAAGGTAACTGAGTAGGTTTAACATGATATTTATTAAGTACCTCTTCAGCCTCCTCCTTGCTTAGTATAATATGCTCTGGCACATACTCATGGTTTATACTCTTATTACCATCTACCTTGCTCTTTGTCATAAGCTAGAACCTACCCTCCATAATGGGTATGAGGAACCCAAATTTACACCTTTCTCTATGCTAAATATGATATAAAAATTTCTAAAAAGATATATACTATTATGTGTATAGGCTCTTGATGGCAAAGCATCAAAACTATACAACAATAATGGCTGTATTAACAGCACTAACCCTACTTGCTGTACCTATACATGTGTATGCACAGCAGGGGATAACTGTTACACTTGATAAAAAAGAGTATTCTACCGGTGATACATTGATGGTTAGTGGTAAGGTGCCTAGAGTTATAACTGGTTTAGATGTTATCATACAGATAATAAATCCAAAGAATGCCCAGGCAGCACTAGCCCAAGTTACACCAGATGCAAATGGTAATTTCATGAAGGAGTTTAAACTAGGTGGAACCCTTATGAAAGAGTCTGGCACCTATAAAGTAAGGGTAACATATGGCGAGTTACAGCAAGAGGTTAGCTTCACATTAACAGCTCAAGCACAACCACAAGCAAGACAGTTCAATGTAAAGATAAGTGGTATACAAGAGAATATAACATTAAGTGGTACAATAAGTAATGGTAATGTAACATCAATAACTGTGGATCAAGATTTCAATAGCCTTGTATTTAACTTAAGCAATGTTACAGCAGATAGCAAGATAAGTGTAACTATACCATCTAGCATACTTCAGGAGCCTAACAGATTCAATGAGGTTGAGTTCATTGTACTTGCTGATGGAGAAGAGGTTGATGCCCAAGTATCTACCCAAGGTAATAACCGTATAGTAACATTCACTGTACCTGCTGGAACAGAAGAGGTTGAGATAGTTGTTGTGCCTGAGAATATAAGAGTAGTGCCAGAGTTTGGTGTTATTGCAGCACTTATATTAGCACTCAGCATAGGTACTCTAATAGCATTAAGTAGAAAGCAGATTCTAAATATACCATTAAGGTAAATAAAATAACATAACCAATTATTTTTGTTTTATTTATAAAAATCTATAAATATGTTAAATCTTTAAGCAAACAGTTAATAATTAGTATTTTAAATATCCAGACATGGATAAGGAAGATAAAGGAAGTAATGTAGAGCAGTACCCAGTTAAGAGTTATGAAGGGTATGAGCAGAAGGTAGTTGATGGCTATACCATATATAAGAGTAGTAAGCGTTGGATAGCATTGGTTGTAGTAGATACAAGCAATGGTAGAGAACTAAGGTTATACTCATGGGAGATGCGTAAGAATGAATGGAAGGTTGCTCTTGCAAGCCAGAACGTTGGGTTCTGGGACTGGGATGCTATAATAGGTAAAGTAAAAGAGTATAAAGAGAAGTATGGGATAAAGTGAGTAGTAAGCCTATATACCTAATATGGATCTCTTTATCTCTTCAGCCCTTCCTCTTATTATATAATACATCTCAACCAACTCATCTTGAGTCATAGCCCTTCTGTTAACTACCATGAAGTAGTTGTAGAACCCTCCTATTATCTCTCCTATAGCAATCCCTAACGCAAAATCAGCCTCATCTTTAACCAATGGCTTAAATGATCTTGCTATATTAACAAAGTTAGAACTCTGTGCTATAGTATCATCTATGAGTTGCTCAAGGGTATCCCTTAGATTCTTGCTAAGCCCCATAGATTAACTTTAAAATATTAATAAGAGATATATTTGATTGCTTCTACACATAACATATGCACTTATGGCACGATATAGAGCCTGGGGATAGTGTACCAGATATAGTTAATGTTATAGTTGAGATACCAAAGGGTTCACAGAATAAGTATGAATATGATAAAGATAAGAATATAATAAAACTTGATAGAGTATTATTCTCACCTTTACATTACCCAGGAGATTATGGTATAATACCTAGGACACTTGCTGATGATGGAGACCCTTTAGATGCTCTAGTCTTGCTCAGCAACCCAACCTATCCTGGAGTGTTAATAGAGGCTATACCAATAGGGCTTCTAAGGATGATAGACTCTGGTATGAATGATGATAAACTACTATGTGTAGCAAAGTATGATCCTAGATACTCAAATTACAAGGATATAAATGATATTGAAGGGCATATACTTAAGGAGATAGTGCATTTCTTCCAGGTTTATAAAGACTTGGAAGGAAAAGAGGTGCATGTTATAGGTTGGAAGAATGCAAGCGAGGCAAAGGTTGTAGTTATGAATGCAATAGACCTTTATGCAAGAAAGTTTTTGAAGAAAGATAAGGAGAGGTGATATTGTATAATTAAGTATATAAAAATCAAAAAATTTAGATGTTAGTATAGGTTAAACTTAGTTATGAGCATGATGGATGAGTTTGAGCCTTATGATATATTCTGGGAACTTGCTGGAGAGTTAAGGCGTAATATACTCTTCAAGTTAAATGAGAAGCAGTTAAGGTTAACCCAACTAGCAAAGGAGTTAGATGCAACCGTACAAGAAGTACATAGGAATGTTAATAGGCTTATATATGCTGGTCTTGTTAAGAGGGACTCTGATGGTCTCTTATCATTAACAACCTATGGGAAGAGTGTATTAACACAGATACCGTCCTTTGAGTTCCTTGCTAAGTATAAGCAGTACTTTGAGGAGCATACATTTGGTGATCTACCAATGAAGTTTGTTCAGAGGATAGGTGCGTTAAACAACTCTGAGTTAGTTAATGGTGTTGTAGCAGTACTTGAGAGATGGAAGAGCATGTATGCAAATGCGGAAGAGTATATAATGGAGTTGATGGCTCAGGTACCTTTAGATCTTATAGAACCTCTTGTAGCAAGGGTAAGGGAAGGGATAAAGTTCTCCTATATATTTGGGTATAATACCATAGTACCAAAGGGTAGGAGTGAGATACTTAAGAGGGTTAACTGGCAGGAGTACATAAGAAAAGGTATTGTTGAGAGAAGAATGTGTGATAAGGTTGATGTTATGGTTATAGTAACAGATAAGCAAGCAGCAGTACTCTTCCCCGATCAGAGCGGTGAGACTGATCTTAATCATATGCTCTTTAGCAATGATAGTTTATTTCATGAATGGTGTTTAGACTTCTTCAGATACAAGTGGTATAACTCAGGTTCATTCGATGAGAGTAGGTTAAGGGAGGTATGATGGATAATAAATAAAATAAATAAATTGACATAAAAATATAATTAAAAAGATGTAATATATTACTTAAATACAAAAAGGGTTAGTTAACGAGTAACCATATTATAGGTATGTCTTGGTAATGTCCATCTGGGAGTATTCTACGTATTGATATAGGCAAGGCTTTTTGCTTTAGTTCATACTCTGCTATGGATATTGGATCAGTGATATCCTTAGGTACTGTTATTAATGGGGAGGCCCCCAAAGACAATTGTAATGCCCTTGCGCCAACTATCCTAGCCCTCTCAAATCTTGTTATCCTCTTAGGTCCTATAAGAACCTCTCCAGGCTCTGATTTAACCTCTACCAATGTTATCCTAAACTCATCTGTGCTCTGATCAACACTATGTGTAGATAATACACTCTGTGTAGCACCACTACTGCTACTACTAACATTAACCTTCTCTTCTCCACTAACTTGTGTAGTGTTGCTAAAGCCTATAAACTCAACATCCCCTTCATCTCTGCTAATCTTCTGCTTCTCTTCCATAGCCATATCATTGACATCTTTTAACTCCATGCTCTCACCACTGCTATCCTTGCTCTTTCCTTTATCCTTCTTCTGTTTACCCTTTGACTTGGTAACCTTACCCTCCTCTGTCAATTATATGCACAATATTTAATAATACAAATAAACGTTACTATATGCAATCTGCATATATGAGTGTATCTAGAGTAAGAGTAGTGATAGTAGTTAAAGGTAAAGGAGAATGTGAGTGTGAACTTGCAAGGCATCTTGCACCTTTAACGGTAGGCTCTATACTTAGGGCACTGCCTTTAGAGAGTAGGATCTACAGGTTTAATGATAAGTTCATATACATGGATACTGGGCTCTCTATAGGAGCAGAGAAGCAGAAGGACTCATTCAAGAGAGGTGATATTGGTTTCATGGTATCAAACAACTCTATATGTATATTCTTAAATGATGTGAGTGGTATGAGATTCAATCCTTTAGGGAGAGTATTATCCAATATAGAATTATTTGAGAAGATCTCTAGCAGTGATGTTGCTGTTATTAAGCATGAGGCATAGACTAATTTACTTGTTATTATATATCTTTGCTAATTTAAGGAAGATATCCTTATCCTCACTCCTTATTAACTTATGTATGCTATGATCATCATTACTACAGCAACAATCTAACCCTCTAACTAGAGCAACAGGTACACCTTTACTCTTACCCATAACTAACTCAGCTGCAGATGCTATCTCATCAGCTACTGCAATCTGTGTAATCCTTAACTCTTTACCGTACATATCCTTTTTACCCCTATAATCTATTATAGGATTTATACCTGCTAAACCTACTGCAATATTAACCTGCCCTTCCCTGAAAGGTCTTCCAAATGTATCTGTGATTATTACTCCTACTCTCTTATTTGTTAGGGTATATATCCTATCCCTTATGCTCCTAGCACTAGCATCCGCATCTAATGGTAGTAGTGTAACATTATTCCCTTGAACATTAGATGCATCTATACCAGCATTTGCACATACAAATCCATGCCTTGTCTGAGTTATTATTACGCCATTATCTGCAGCTATTATCTTACCCTCTCTTAGCATAAGTTCAACTAACCTAGCATCCTTGCCATGCTCTTTAGCAATCCTTTCTGCCTCTTCACTAGGCTCTATACTATCTAGATTAACAACTCTACCCTCAGCCTTAGATACTATCTTTTGAGCAACAACTATTACATCATTATCAAGTATCTCAAGGCTAATACTCTTAATTGATTCAAGTATAAGGTAAGCAATATCATCCCCATACTTAATATCTATGCTAAGTGGTATAGGGATTATCTCTACTTTATTAATGTGCATATCACTCATGTATTACTATATATGCTCTGATTATGTTTGCCATCAGGAAGAGACTTGCTCTTAATTATCTTACCATCAAAGTATCTATTAACAACATCTATAAGCAATCTAAGATCCTTCTCATCTATTATTACATCTGCCCTCTCCTTAACTATACTCTGTGCATTAAAGGCTACCTTTAATCCTGCTATATCAAAGAGTGTAAGATCGTTTGCTCCATCAACAACAGCAACTGTATCATCTTTGCTTATATTCCAACTCCTAATAACTTTGGCTATAGCATTTGCCTTTCTAGAGTCTACTTGTATATCAACACCAACCAACTTACCATCCCTGAATATAAGCTCGTTTGATACTACATAATCTAGATTAAGCTCGCTCTTTAATCTATCAGTTATTATAGTGAACCCTCCAGATACAGCAACTAACTTAAACCCCTTGTTCTTAAGATATTGGCATGCCTCTTTAGCACCATTCATAATAGGCATAGAGTTTGCTACACTTAATGCACTATCATAGTCTATCCCTCTTAAGGCATCTATCCTTCTCCTAAGACCCTCTTCCCATGGTATCTCGCCCTTTATACCCTTAAGTGTTATATCCATAATCTCTCTCTCTTTACCTACAAGCCTTGCTAGCAATGGTAAGTATTCAGCATCATATAGCACGCCTTCAACATCAAATATTACAAGCATGTAATATGAGCATAAACGATAGAGTATATAAGTCTAATCTAACTAAGTTATGTTAATTTGATTAATGCATAGGCAACCTATTTATTTGTAGAAGTAAATGTTTAGTTATTAATGATAAGGCATGTACATATAGAGAACTTCAAGTCTATAAAAGAGTTGGATCTTGATCTAAAGAGGGTAAATGTAATCATAGGTGAACCTAATACTGGTAAGAGTAACATACTTGAAGCATTTGGATTATTATCTTGGTTACAGCAACGTGGCAATTTAAATGAATTTGTACGACATGAACATATTAACGAATTATTCCATCTAAAGAAGTATAAGCCTATAAAGATTAATATAGATAACGGTGTCATAGATCTGGAATTTTATCCAGATAAATATATTGGTCATGGTCTGCTTAAAGAGTTTATAGTAGAAATACCAGAGGGTGCACAACATCTAACATGTAACCCAAATTATCAACCTCAAGGAGATTGGAATAATATGTTGAGTGATAAATGCTATAAACCATCGGTAATAACTGTACCAACTAATAGTATAGTAACATGGATTAACAAGGATACTGCTAGCCATACAGTAACATATGCTAAGAACCCATTGGATGCTACTACATGGGATCTAGATGGTAAGATACTCTTTGGTATGCAATTAATAATGCCTAACAAGAGTGTAAGCTGGACATTTAAAGAGCAAGGTGAGTATCCATACTTCTGCGCTGTTCATCCATGGATGATAGGCAAAGTAAAAGTTAGAAATGAATCTTATTATACTAAGTTTATGTTTTATAGATTCAAACTAATTCAATACAATGTAGAAGAGGGAAAGGTGCTTTTACCACCCCATGGGAAAAACCTAGTGTGGATATTGAAACATAATGAAAAAATAAGGGAGACACTTAAAGATATACTAAAGCAATACGGGTTAAAATTATTATTAACAGAGGGTGGCGTACGTATAATATTAAGAGAATACGATGGTATAATAGAGGATGTATCTTATAATATGCTCTCGGATGGTTTACAGAGGATAATATTTTATACAGCAGCTATATTATCTAATGAGAATTCTGTAATCTTATTAGAAGAACCTGAAGCCCATATATTTCCTTCATTTACCCATGAGTTAGCTGATATGATAATATCTAATGATAGCAATCAATACATAATAACCACACATAATCCATATTTCCTAATTAAATTAGTTGAAAAATGTAAGAGAGATGATATAAATGTGATAGTAACCCAAATGAATGAAGGGGTTACTACTGCTAAAGTTCTTACAGAAGAAGATTTGCAAAAGATATTAGAGTATGATATAGATATTTTCTTTAACATATCTAAGTTTTTAGAGAAGAGTGTTATGAAAGATGTAAAATGATGTATCTTGTTGAATGCTACGCAGATGAGCTATTTTTATGCAACCTACTACCTAATATTGCTAATAATATAGAACATACAGGTAGTAGATCAAAGATTATTAAGAAAATAGATAATGGGAAATGTATTTATAAAGCATTAATAGATGAGGATCCTGATTCCATACAAGATGAAAGATTGAATTGCTATCATAAGAAGTTTGAAGATCCATTTATTAAGGTTTATAAGGCAAAAGGTAGTATTATACTTACATTACGTCCACGAATAGAAGAATTTCTTTTAAATATAGCAAGAGAAGTAAATATTGATCCTAAAGACTACAATCTACCAGATAATGGTGAAGAATTACATAAAATATTAGGTAATCAAAGGGTTAAACAAAATAATAACGCTAGAAATTTTATAAATGATATAATTAATAGTAATCATTCTGCAATACAAAATATTAAAAATTATATGTTATGCAAAATATGATATATAGTTAATTTATTATAACTCTTTTATCTAGAAATATGGCATTGAGCACTGATGATACACAATACAAGTATGTAATAGATGTTAAAGAGGGCAAGAGTATAAGGATCTCAGAATATGCTAAGAAGGAGTTAAGGGATGTAGGAATGATGGATGATAAAGGCAAGTTAAAGATAAAGGGCTTAAGTTCAAAGATGCTATCTAGAATGAAGAAGGAGTATGTTGAGTGCCCTGTACTTAGCAGGGATGTTAACTTCATAGAATGCTATGTATGCTCTAACTTTGTAAGTAGGATAACTGGGAAGGTCTACTGTAAAGGTGAGCCTTTAAGCCCAAGGTAGATTCTAAATAACGATAAGATAAAATAAAAATTAGGCGCTTGTAATGCAAGTAGAGTGAAGATGTATGAGCATGCTAGGACTGACTATTAAAAAGGGTGAAGACTTCTCTGAATGGTATACGCAAGTAGTAGTAAAGAGTGATCTGATAGATTATGCTCCTATAAAGGGGTTTATAGTGCTTAAACCTTACTGCTATGCTATATGGGAGAAGATTAAGGAGATAGCTGATAAACGCTTTAAGGAGACTGGGCATAAGAATGCTTTCTTACCAACACTCATACCAGAGAGTCTATTAAGCAAGGAGGCTGAGCACTTTAAGGGATTCCAGCCTGAGGTATTCTGGGTTACTCATGCTGGTGATAGAGAACTTAGTGAGAGGCTAGCATTAAGACCAACATCTGAGACACTAGCATATGAGATATTTGCTAGATGGATAAGGAGTTACAGGGATCTTCCATTGAAGCTGAACTTCTGGAATACAGCATTGAGGGCAGAGATAAAGTCAACTAAGCCATTGATAAGGACCTCAGAGTTCCTATGGCAAGAAGGGCATACGGTTCATGCTAGCATGGAAGAGGCTGAGCAAGAGTGTATGTTAATGCTTAATATATATAAGGAGATAATAGAGGATTACTTGGCTATACCAGTTATTGCAGGTTATAAGAGTGATAAAGAGAAGTTTGTAGGCGCATTATATACATTAACACTTGAGGCTCTTATGCCAGATGGTAAAGCATTACAGATGGGTACATCACATAACCTCGGTCAGAACTTCTCAAAGGCATTTAATATAAAATTCCTTGCAGATGATGATAAGGAGTACTATGCATGGCAGACTTCATGGGGTATATCATGGAGGCTTATAGGTGCAATGGTTATGGTACATGGTGATGATAAAGGGCTAATAATACCACCTAGAGTTGCTCCAATACAAGTAGTTATAGTACCAATATTCTATGATAAGGATAGAGAGCAAGTATTGGCAAAGGCTAAGAGCATATATGATATGTTAAGTGCAAAGTTTAGGGTTCATCTAGATGATAGGGATGAGTATACCCCTGGATACAAGTTCAATGAGTGGGAGTTGAAAGGTGTACCATTAAGGATAGAGTTAGGTAGCAGGGATATAAGAGAAGGTAAGGTTACAATAGCAAGGAGAGATAACTTTATCAAGGTTAAGGTAAATGATGATAATACTCTAACAGATTATATAGAGTCTATGCTTGAGGATATTCAACGTAACCTGTATCTAAGGGCTAAGGAGTTCTTAGATAAGCATACATTTGATGCAAAGAGTTATGAAGAGTTAAAGGAGTATATAGGGGGTGGATTTGTAAGGGCTTATTGGTGTGGCTCTATAGAATGTGAGTTAAAGGTTAAGGCTGAGGTAGGGGCAGATATAAGGGTTATACCATTCCAAGATGGCAATACCTCTAATAGCAACAGTAATAATAATAGATGTATATATTGCAATAAAGAAGCATACAAACTAGTATACTTTGCTAAGGCATACTGATATCTGTTATATGCATATAATATTTGATAACTCATTAAAATAAAATTAGAGCTTGATGACTATAGTTAGATGGGCAAGGTTACAATGGGGATTACTGATATACTTAATAACTTATTTGTATTTGCTAGTACTCTAGGTTATATAGGCTTATTTGCAATAAGTTTCATAGCTAGCATTATAGTATTCGTACCCATACCATTCTTCCCTATACTAGCATTGATGAGCATAGATAAGGATTTTGATCCCCACCTCCTTGCCTTCTCTAGTGCTATAGGAGCAACCCTTGCAAAGACTATAATATTCTACAGCAGCTTCTATGGGCGGAGGTTTATAAGTAGGGAGAGCAAGGTAAAGATGAAACCACTGCAGAGGTTGCTAAAACGCTATGGTTGGTATGCATCGTTTATTGCTGCAGCAACCCCTATACCTGACGATATAGTCTATGTACCATTAGGATTGGCTAAGTATAATCCATGGTTATTCTTTACCTCATGTTTTGCTGGTAAGATGTTAATATCTGAGGCAATAGTATGGGGTACTAGGATGGGCTTTAATATGCTAGAATACTTGGAGAGTAATACGAATGGACAGTTATTCTATGCTACTGTAATTGCTACAATGGCAGTTACAGCATTCTTAATCTACTTTATGATAAAGGCTGACTGGAGCAGGTTAGTTGGCAAGGTATTCCCATGGACACTTAAGGATGATATTGATGATGATGCAAATAATTTAAATAATTCTAACAATAGAAGTAATCAATAAAGATTATTTAGTTAAAATATAAAAATTTTACCATTATAAGTTAATAGAATTAACATTAACCTATAAGAGTAAGTCATAATGTTAAATAATTTAAAGAATCTATACCTTGCATCAATATACTTGAATAAGTATAGTAAATATCACATACTTGTCACTTCCATTCTTATAGATAATAATATTTGTATTTGGGTTAATGCATACTAATACTATGTACTATGAGACCATGAGGATAGGAAGTAAGTACTCAATAAATAGGAGTGAGGATTCGCTAACCATAGTTAGGATGGTAGATGGTTACTTTGAGAAGATCCATATTAACAAAGATGGTTATGTTAACATAACAGTTAGCAAGATGGGGTTAAGGTTCTACTACCCTCAACACCTAACAGCACTTATGATAGGAGAAGTATCTGAGATAATAGAGTATGAGAGTAAGAGATATGTAAGAGACTCTATGCTTATAGAGAGGATAAATAGAATCATGTACGACCTTATAAAGTATTATGAGAGTATCCAAGATATGCAAACGATAAACTGTTAGAGAGATTATTTATACAGATAATTTAAATTTAAAGATCTAAAGTTATTATAAACTCTAAATTTTACATAAAGTTATAAAGTAGATTGCTAGAGTATAGTTATGAGTATTAAACCAATAGCATATGCTGCATCAGCTACCACTGCTATAGCAGGTATACTGCATCTAATAATGGTACCTAGGGTATTAGAGTTTAACGTTAACACTGGGATATTCTTTCTCATTGCAGGTATACTACAGCTCTTCTGGGTATTACCTACATTAAAGATGTACGGTAAGGTATGGCATTATATAGGGATAGGTGGTACCATAGGTCTTATAATACTATGGGCTGCTACTAGAGTACCAAACCCAATAACAGGTAGAGGCTTACCAGTAAACGAGATAGGCATAATAACACAGGTATTTCAAGTAGCATTTGTAGTCCTCTTAGCATTGCTTATAGTTAAGAGCAGGAGGATAGTAAGTACTGAAAGGGATTAGATTAATTTTATATTTTAAGATCTTAGATCCTATTATTTATTATATCTTTAACCAAACCTTAAATATCTGCTCTCACAATTAAATCTCTGATGCATGAAGAGAATGCTATAATTAAGAGTAATGAGGTTTATAGTAATGATATACTAGAAAAGATATTCTTAGAATTAGCAAGTGCTACCAGATGCGCTATACTACTAAAGTTAAGTAACTCGCCCATGAGGCTAAGTAGCATAGCAAGGGAACTTAACATATCAATACAGGATGCACATAGGAATATGATGAGGTTAGTTAATGCTGGAATTGTGGTAAAGAACCCAGACTCAAAGTTCACATTAACAGAGTATGGTAGGTTGATAGTAAATGAACTCTCTTACTTCAGGTTTTTAAGCAATCTTAAAGCATTAATGGGTAGATACACATTATCACACCTTCCTAGAAGGTTCATGATTAGGCTTGGTGAGCTTACCAACTGTAAGATAATTAACGGTGTATCCTCAGTGCTAGAGAAGTTGAAGATGCTAGAGAGTAATGCAAGAGAGTATCTTAATATAATAGTAGCACAGGCATGGTACGATGAAGGTAATATAATACTAGATCTTGTAGAGAAGGGTGTAGATATACGTATAATCCTAACAGGCAGAACCCTCTTCCCAAAGGAGATATTTGAGAGTGATATAGTAAAGAGGATACATTACCATGATAAGAAGGGTAATATAAAGAGCAGGTTTATAGATCATACAGCAGTAGCCTTGTATATCTCTGAGACACAAGCAGGGATTATACCATTAACACATGATATGAACTTCGATATGAATGTATTGCTTATAAGCAATGATGAGTCATTTCATACCTTCTGCTCAGATATATTTAACTATTATTGGCATAGATCTAGCATATTAGATACAAATAAGATAAATGTTATAGAGTAACTAATAATAGCATGAGGAAGGGTTTACTACAAGAGATAATTAGTAAGGCTATGTATGCAGATGATATTAATATGTATATTGTATGCTATAGAGATATGGATACTCTAAAAGAGGTTACTCTTAAGGACTTCTTGGGTTTATCTGAGAACTTTCAACTTATACCAGCAAGTAGGATAGTTTACATTAAGAGAGGGGATAAGATAATATACTCTAAGAGAAGTAATAGGTAGTTGCTATCTTAATTTGATTTATTTATTGACTATGTTAAATTTTATATTATGTATCGGTTAAGGAACTCTATGCCTTTAGATGTGGATAAGGTTAAGCATCTAGCATACCTTGCTAGAATTAGTATAGATGATGAATCGATCGATTTATATGCTAGGCATATGGATAAGGTAATCGAGTACTTTAACATACTAGATGAGATCAACTCTGCTGATGCTGAACCTTATAGGATATTAAAGCATATTGAAGAGTTTAGGGATGATATATGCATTGTAAACAATGAGGATATGCTTAGAATAGCAAAGAATGTTAAGGAGAGGTTCATCAAGGCTCCAAGGATAGTATAATAATTATTAATCTTTACCAGTGATCGATATGAGCATTCTAAATATTAACGCTTATGAACTTGTAGAAGATATAAGTAATGGCTCCATAAGCGCTGAGGATTTTACTGCAAGGATGCTTGAGAGGATAAGCAAGTACGATGAGAGGATAAATGCATACATAACTATTAACAACAATGCCTTAGATAGAGCAAGAGAGATAGATAAGGAGGTTAAGAGTAGCAATGAGAAGATAAGATCTAAGATACTTCTAGGTGTCCCTATTGCAATAAAGGATAACATATCAACCAAAGGCATAAGAACTACATGTGCAAGTAAAGTCCTTGAGGATTACATACCAGTCTATGATGCTACTGTAGTGTCTAGAATTAAGACATATGGGGCAATAATCATAGGTAAGACTAACATGGATGAGTTTGGTATGGGCTCTAGCACTGAGTTCAGCGCATTTGGGGTAACACGTAATCCTTGGGATACTACTAGAGTAGCAGGTGGCTCCTCTGGAGGGAGTGCAGCTGCATTGGCAGCATTAGAGGCAGTACTAGCATTAGGATCAGATACTGGAGGTTCTGTAAGATGTCCAGCAAGCTTCTGCTCAGTATTAGCATTAAAGCCAACATATGGTTTGCTTAGTAGATATGGGCTTATCTCATATGCAAACAGTTTAGAGTGCGTAGGCTTGATGGCTAGATCTGCAAAGGATCTAGCCCTACTGCTCACAGCAACAGCAGGCTATGATAGGTATGATGATACAAGTATAAATATCAATAATAATATTGATTACTATAGTAACCTTGATAATGTTAATAGCTTTAATGGTATGAAGGCAGCAGTTATAAAGGATATCGTTGATAACTGTAACGATGAGGTTAAGAAGGCATTCTATGACTCATTAGATATACTTAAGGATCTAGGCTTCATTATAGAAGAGATACATCTAAAATCAGTAAAGTATGCCTTACCAGCATACTACGTTATAGCCATGGCAGAGGCTAGTAGTAACCTTGCTAGATACGATGGTATAAGGTATGGTTATACAATGCAACCAGATGGCATGGCATGGAATACATTCTACTCAATGGTAAGGAGTATGTTTGGTGATGAGGTTAAGAAGAGGATAATGCTAGGAACATATATACTCTCCTCAGGCTACTATGGTAAGTACTACATGAAGGCTCAGATAGCAAGGGCATTAGTAAGGGATGAACTCTTAAGGGTGTTCAAGGATCATAGTATTATAGCAATACCTACTATGCCTATACCTCCATTCAAGATAGGTGAGAGGATAGATGATCCATTAAAACTATATACAGTTGATATATGCACTATACTAGCAAACCTAGCAGGGATACCAGCTTTATCCATCCCCTGTGCAATCCATAATGGATTACCTATAGGTTTACAGTTAATGGCTAAACATCTAGATGAGCAGTTGCTTTTGAGTGTTGCTCATAAATTTGAGAGTATTAGATATGTTAAGAGGTGTATAGATTAGATGCCTAGTAGTAATAATAATGGTAGTATTAATGAGCATATTAAGATTGGGCTTGAGATACACTGTCAGTTAACGGCATTAAAGAGCAAGTTATTCTGCCCATGTAGCTCAGATTACAGGGGTAAGGAGCCTAACAGCAATGTATGTCCAATATGCATGGGCTTACCTGGTACATTGCCATTGCTTAACAGGAAGGCTGTAGAGTATGCTATAATGATAGCATTAGCATTAAACTGCAGTATACCTGAGAGGCTTGTATTCTATAGGAAGAACTACTTCTATCCAGATCTACCTAAGAACTTTCAGATAACACAGTACAACTCATACGAGCAGGCAAGTGTAGGTAGCAATGGGTATCTTGAATTAGATGATGGTAACGCTAAGAGGATAATAAGGATAAGGCGCATACAGTTGGAGGAAGATCCTGGTAGACTAGTTTATGAGAGCATAAGCATAGATAGAGCAAACTACACTCTGGTTGATTACAACAGGGCAGGGGTAGCGTTGGTTGAGATAGTAACAGAGCCAGACTTTAACTCCCCTGAGGAGGTTAGGATATTCCTTAACAAGCTAGCATCAATACTTGAGCATCTAGGTGTATGCAATACAGAGCTTGAGGGTGCGGTTAGGTGTGATGCTAATGTATCATTTGCAGATAATGCTAGGGTTGAGATAAAGAATATAAACTCATTTAAAGAGGTTGAGAGGGCAATAGTATTTGAGATAACTAGGCAAAGGAGCCTCTTAGCAAGAGGTATAAAGGTTACATCAGAGACTAGGCATTGGGATGATGTTAGAAGGATAACCATACAATCTAGAGCAAAGGAAGAAGAGCAGGATTACAGATACTTCCCAGAGCAGGATATACCTGTTGTTCATATAGTAGATAAGATAGATGCTATCAAGGCAGGATTACCAGAGTTACCCGATGAGAAGGTCTCTAGGTTTGTTAGAGATTACTCTCTGCAAGAGCATACTGCAAGGATTTTAGTAAATAACAGGTATCTATCAGATTTCTTTGAGGAGTGTGTAAAGCATTATAGTAATGCAAGGGAGATAGCAAATTGGATAATAAGTGATCTAAAGGGTTACATAGATAGAGATAAGGATAATGTTGTATTAACAAGGGTAACACCAAAGCATATAGCAGAATTGGTCATGCTTATAGACTCTAATAAGATAAACAGGAGTATGGCAAAACAGATAATGCATGTTATGGTATCCAATGGCGATATGCCATCAAGTATAGTAAAGAGTATGTGTATAGATAGTATTACAAGTGAGGATGAACTTAGAGAGATAGTAAAGAGAGTTATAATTGAAGAAGAGAAGGCTGTTAAAGATGCTATGATTAATGAGAAGGCATTTAATTACCTACTAGGCAAGGTTATGAGGTATACAAAAGGAAGGGCAGAACCTACGTTAGTATTAGAGTTATTGAAGGATATGATAATTAATAATAAATAATAGATAGAAGATAATCAACTTTATAGAAATGAATACTATAGATGCATATGAACAAGAAGTAATTATGCAATTGGATGAGTTACCTAGGGTACTAAAAGAGTTAGAGAGTAAGGATATATGGTTAAGCAAGGATGAGCAGTGTAGAGCAGTAATAACTGGGAGTGGTGACTCGTATGCTGCTGCACTTGCAGTAGAGAGGTTATCCTCTTTTAGGATAAGGTGCATAGATCCTTATGAATTCATAAGTGTAGCATGTAATGGAGATAACTATATGCAGGAGAAGAATATAATCTACATAATATCTGTATCTGGTGAGACAAGAGCATCTATAGATGCTGCAAAGAGAGCAAAGGATATGGGATTAAAGGTTGTAGCATTAACATCAAACACTACTAGCAGACTAGCAAACATTGCAGATTCCATAATTGAACTAAGGTTCAAGAGGACAGGGATACTTACTGCAGGTAGTATAGGTTTCACAACAAGCCTATTGGTAGCAGCATCGCTTGTACATGCTATAGATTCTAATAGCATAGATATTAAAAGACTCTTTAAATTAACAGATACTAGCAGCATAGAGTTAAAGGATTCTAACTATATAGTAGGGGATGTATTAACATATCCTATAACTGTTTACTTCTCTGCTAAGATATATGAGGTTCTAGGTTTAAAGTCACAGTACTGTATGCTTGAACAGTTTAAGCATATGCAGATCTTCTCTTTATCTGCATCTGATAAGGTAATCATACTTACAGATCATGGTAAGATACTAGCAGAAGGTCTGCTATCTAATGGTATAGATGCAATACTAATAGAGTACAAGCATGTTGTTAATTATGAGAGAAAGGATAGTAGGAGGGAAGGTATAAACGATACAAGTAGGGATAATATTAGCAAGGATAAGACTAATACAGGATCAGAATATTACTTGAGTCTAGCACCAAGGTTTGCTGATAAACTTAACGTTATCCTTTACACCACATTCATAGCTCAAAGGGTAGTACTTAAGAATGCAAGGATTAGAGGGTTTAATGATTGTGCATTCATTGCTAACAATGGATTGTTAAGGCTTAGTAGCTCTTTGATATATTAATAATGATAATTATTAATTATACAATTACTAAGAGTGTAGTAAAGCCTCTCCTATCTAACTCTAAGCCATTGGAGTCATACTCCCCAACAACTATAGTTATTGATATCACATCTGATACACTACACTTACTTATGTCTAGAATAACTTTAGAGTCTATGCTACTTGCTCTCTTATCATCATACCCTACAACACTTACAGGAGCAGATGCAAGTATATTAAACTCTTGTGCATACCTTTTATCATAGTAAGTTATTCCAACCAATCCATCATCCTTGGTTGATGATGCTTTAACATTTAGTATTAGAGTTCCATTGCTTCTGCTCTTGCTGTATTCTACATACCTTAGATTCTCATTAACATAAACGTTGAACTCAAATGGGTACCCTGCTGTGAACTCTGCCATCTTAGTTATACCATCATCCTTCATTACATCTATCTTCTTTATAGTATCCCCATACCTTGCTATCCATGAACTTGTAACTCTCACAACATTATCTATCATCATTAACCTCCATTCCTCCTCCTCTTTATCAAGTTTATACCTGTAAACCCAGTCCTTGTAATCGTTGCTTATATCCCTAATGAACTCTATACATGTTAATTTGTACTCATCAACACTCTCTCTACTTGAACTATACATAACAGTAAGTTAAGTTAAGCTTTATAATTAGTTAGTGGATCTTCTTCACACATAAAAATAAATAATAAGATTGCCTATGTATTACCTGAAACTTGGAATCATACTCTTCATCTTTATCCTTGCAATTACAAGCATCATTGCCATTACAGACCCTATTACTGCTATAACACCCAATGGGAACTCTGGTACAACTACCATATTAAACTCTGCCTTCTCTATACGTGTAACTGTAGCATCACCAGTCCTAAATAATGTCTCATAACTTACCACAACCTTCTTCACACCCTCGCTAGAGAATGTTACTGTAACTGGGTTAAGATTATTGCTTAACTCCTGCTTTAGTATACTCTTACCATCATCAAATATCTCTATAGTATACCTCTCAGTCTCCTTTAATCGCCTATTAGCATTATCATAAAGACTAGCTGCAAACTTTACCTCTTGTCCAGGCATTATAACCTCTGGTGCCCAATACAGCTCTATGAACACAGAACCTCCATCACTAAGCTTCCTAAGAGGAGATTTGGGTAACTCAATAGGTCCACCCTTGAGTTCTATGGGTTTATCACTCCTGCCAAATTCTTGTAAGGTAAACTCATACTGGACTGGTATTGGGTGCTCTGTTCTAAAAGAGTATACTTTAGCCTTAATAGGTAATGGGAAGTTCTCTGCTACCCATATCTTGCTAGTCTCTGAGTACTTAAAACCAACTATTGTAGTATTCCATGTTACACCTGCTTCTTTTATCTGCTCATTTACAACATCTACAGAGGCTGGAATACCTACACCTATAGGTACACCTCCTGTTATACCTAATCTACCCCATGCTACTTGTGCAAGTGGTTTTGGATCTTCGCTAGTTGCATAATCTCCAAGCCATGTTAATGTTCTCTTTATAACATCTCTAAACTTGCTTACACTAGGCTCCGCACTTATTGGTTGCATGTTTATCCCTGATAATACCATCTTACCTGTGCTAACAATACCTTGATCATTAACACTAACTACGGATACCCAATTACCACTCTGATCCTTGCCCTCAAGCCATATTGCTACAGTTAATTGCCTTCCACCTTCATACTCAAGATCCTTTAATGCATATATGAAGTATGTTCCTTGCTCAGCCCCTTTACCAGGATACCATGTTGCCTGTGCATTTACATTCTCTACTATAGTTAATGCTAGTAGTAGTGTAGTTACTGCTATTGCAAGTATGTATCCTCGCATAGGATTACATAATGAATAATACTTTATAAATCTTAAGCTTTACTTGCTGTATAAATTATTAATTTTAAGAGAGAGTCTACTTAAAATTATTGCTAATGATATAACTATTACAGTAACTATTATAGCACTTGGAAACTCGGATGCTACTAGTACATCAAAAGTTACAGAATCATGTTCATTGATATTTATTATAACATTGAACCTTCCTGCTGAAGGAAACTCAACTGTATGAGTTGATATATTATCTATAACCCTTACGCCATTAACCTTCTTTATTGTATTATCATCACTCTTAACTATAAAGTCATACACTATTACATTATTATTATTAGATGATGGTATGATCTTTACATTGAATAGTATTATCCTATTAGGAGTTATCTCAACAGGCTCCCATGAGAGTTCTACCGTGTAATTCTTGTTATTTGTGCTCTTGATCAATGGTGGTCTCTCCTCATCAGCATAAACCTTGTAGTCCATAATCATTACAGTAATTGCATATACTATTACCGTAATGATCAGTGCTATCCAAGACAACCTAGGCATCTTATTATTAGTATCTAACGATAGTTAAAATCTTTTACTTTCTATACTGTTAAATAATAAGCATGCTTTAAATGAATTTATTTACTAATTGCCTAATATATATTATGAGTATGAGTATATATGAACGTGTAGTACTCAAGTTAGCAAAGCATTGGGTTGCTGGTTCAACCCTAGATGAGGCAATATCTTATGCTATCAATGCAAACTCATTAAATATTAATGCAATAATAAATTACTTGGGTGAGCATGTAACTGATAGAGAGGAGGTTAAGATTAATGTAAATGAGTATATAAGACTAGTGGATGCTATACATGATAATAGCATAAAAGCCTCAATATCATTGAAGTTAACACAGATAGGGCTTGACATGAGCAATGAGGAATGCTTAAGCAATGTTAAGAGGATAGTAGAGCATGCTTATAGATATAATATCTTCACATGGATAGATATGGAAGCATTCAAGTACTATGAGGATACAGTAAGCATATACCTTAACATGCTAAAGTTGTATAAAGGTTACATTGGGTTAGCATATCAAGCCTATATAAGGGATAGTAGTTTAGATATAATGCGTATACTTGAGGCTAAAGGTGTGATAAGGTTGGTTAAGGGTGCTTATAGAGAGGATAAGAGCATAGTTTATAGGAGTAAGAGGCAGGTAGACAATAACTTTAGGAGGCTTATGCGTATACTCTTCAAGCATGCAAATAGGTTTGCTATAGCAACTCATGATAAGAGCATAATAGACGAGGCCATAGAGTTAATTAGTATGTATGATAAAGACAAGGATAGTGTAGAGTTCCAGATGCTCAAGGGCATAAGGGATGATCTTAAGGTAGAGTTGGTTAAGCAAGGTTATAGAGTAGCAGAGTACATACCATATGGTAGTAATGTATCAGCATATGCAATAAGAAGGCTAAAGGAGAGACCTACAAACCTACTCATTTTAGCAAGATCGCTATTAACTTAACTTCTATTAATAAAAGTATTAATTAGGGTTAATACACAAGCATAATAGGTATTATTGGTATAGATAAGTGATGGTACAAATGGACAGTACTACCTCAAATAACTCTGATGAATCTAATAATAGGGTATATTGTTGGCATATATGGAGGATAACAACTTGGTGCTACTGCTGTAGCCATTGTGAATTATGTTGTAAGAGAGCATGTAACTGCTATAGATGCAAGCATATAAATGATGATGCAATCAATAAGAGTATCATAATTAGAATTCTTGATAATAGAAAGGACGAATCTAAAAGAAATAAATAAATAATTTAATAATTTAAAGTAAAAATATTAATTAAAGATAAAATATATAACTTACTATTAAGAGCATATGGTCTGGCTCTGCTCACGCATGAACAATGGAAGATAATACTTGCTACCTGTGCCCTTCCCACTTATACCAGAGTACTTCCAACCTACGAATGGCTGTGAGCCAACCATTGCCCCAGTTGTAGCACTCCTTGATCTATTTACATAGACTACACCAGCCTCTATGCCATCTAGGAAAGCAGCTATCTCATCCTTATTCTTGCTATATATACCAGCGGTAAGAGCATATATACTATCGTTACACATTGCTAATGCATCTGAGAACTCATCATATACAATTACTGCAAGGAATGGTAAGAAGAGCTCCTCCCTAAGTATCTCATGCCCTTTAGGAACATCACTAACTATAGTAGGTTTAACATAATACCCATACTTTAGATCGTTAGAGGTAACATACTCTGCACCATACAATACTTTGCATTCCTTACTTGCTATACTAGAGTACTTTGCATACTTCTCATATGCTGCCTTGTTTATCAATGGACCTAAGAATGTATCCTTCTCTATCGGGTTACCAACCTTTAATGTTGATGTATAATCTATAAGTTCAGAGATGAATCTATCGTATATGGATCTATGGACATAAACCCTTGAGCATGCACTACACTTCTGACCAGAGTAACCAAATGCAGCCCTTGCTACCCCTTCAGCAGCCTTCCTTACATCCGCACTAGCACTAACTATAGTTGGGTTCTTACCTCCCATCTCTGCTATAACTGGTTTTGGTCTCTTTGCATTGCTGGTATAGTATATACTTAAACCAACCTCCTTTGAGCCAGTGAATGCTATGCCATCAACATCATCACTTGCTACCAATGCATTACCTATAATGCTACCAGAACCTGTAACTAAGTTAAGTGCACCATAAGGTAAACCAGCCTCATACATTATCTTACATAATTTAAATGCTGATAAGGGGGTATCACTTGCTGGCTTTAACACTACAGTATTACCAGTTATAAGTGCAGCTGTACACATACCAGTGGTTATTGCTAAAGGAAAGTTGAATGGTGATATAACCGCAAATACACCATATGGCTTCATAACACTATAGCAGATCTCATCTGGATATGCACTCTTCATAACTCTAGTATAACCTTCATTAACCTCCATCTCCTCTGCATAGTATCTCATAAAATCTATAGCCTCATCAACATCAGCCATAGCCTCATACCTATTCTTACCATTCTCATATGTTAGCAGTGCAGCAAGTTCATACTTGCTATTGCTCATTATATCTGCTGCTCTCCTTACTATCCTAACCCTCTCCTTGTAATCTAACCTGCTCCACTCCTTGAATTCACTCTTAGCCTCCTTTACGGCTTGTATAACATGCTCTTGCATAGCAGATGGGAACCTTGCCACTGTTATCCTTGTATCTATAGGAGAGATATCGTTGAATAGATGATCCGAAGTTACCTCTTTATTGCCTATAAGCATAGGATAATCCTTACCAAGCTCTTTCTGTATAGATGCTATGCTCTCTTCATACTTCTCATGAAATAACTCATGCTCCTCTCTAGCAAGCAACTTAAAGTATGTTAACTCATGTTCAAACATAATTATAGTTATACTTAGAGTAATATAAAGAGTGATACTCTAACTTACTTACTAACTAACTAATCCATAGGCTCGTAATGGATAGTTACAAGAGCATTTAGCCTCTCTCTTATCTTACTCTCCATCCTACTTACCATCTCATGTGCCCTCTCTATACTCATCTTACTATCTAATTTACAGTATATATCAAGCATTAGAGTATCGTTGCATCTGTAAGCATTAACCTTGCTTATATGCCTTATACCCTCCTCATATGCTATGCTTTTAACTACATCCTCAAGCATTTTTATATCGTTAATCTCAACTATATCCTGAAGCATGCTAATGTAAGGTTCCAGATGCACTGTAACGTTCTTAACATTAAGGTTGTATGCCTTTATCCTACTCTTAACTGCATCCTCAACTCTATCTGCTATACTATGAGCCTCGCTAAGTGTAAGATCCTTATCAACCTGAATATGCATAGATACTATAATGCTAGAATTGCTTTTGGATATGAGCAGATTATGAATATTCCTAACACCTTTAATGCTAAGTACAGTCTCCTCTATTATACGCTCTATCTTAGCATCCTGCTCTGGCTCAAAGTGAACCATAACAGAACTTGCGTTAGTCTTACTCATAACAGCATGCTCAACCTCACTGCTTATCATATGAGCCCTATTGAATGTTATATCATTGGATAGTACAACTGTAACATCAGCAAGTATATCCTTGCCTACCCTTCTCATCCTTATATCCTTGCATGCCTTTACACCATCTACACTTAGCACAGCATCCCTAGCCTTTGCTACTAGCATTGGATCTATGGCATCAGTTAATTCAAGTGCGGATGTGTATGCAAGCCTTGATGATAGGAATACTATCATTAATGCTAATACTATTGATGCTAAACCATCTGCAATGTATATACTGTAACTTGCTAGTATTAATCCTAAGAGTGCTACTATAGATGAGCCTAGATCAGATAATGCATCATAGAACCCAGTCTTTATGCTCTTACTATCATGAATGTTACCCTTTAGTATAAGCAATCTGAACAAGGCTACTATTATTGCAGTTATAACAGCATAGAATGCTACCTCATTGGGTATTACATGCTCACCCTCTATAATACGTATTATAGACTCTCTTATTATTAGAATTGCAATTAAAGATAGTAGTATACCTCCTATAAGCCCTGCAATGGTCTCTATCTTACCATGCCCATATGTATGCTCTTGATCCCTAGGCTTCATGCTCCATGTAAGCATAAGTAAGAGTATTAGGGTAAGTAATGCATCAAGGGTAGCATGTATACCATCAACAAGTACTACCATAACATTGCTTACCAAGCCTGCTATTATCTCAAATAATGCAACAGCTGTTATTGCTACTAAAGAGAGTAATAGAGCACTCCTCTGGCTCATGCTCTTAAACGATCTGAGCACATATAACCTTCTTTACAGGGTAATAATAAGATATAATAAGGTAATAACGGCTCTGGTAACTTAACCATGTTAAATTAATAGTTAATCTATTAACTTACGGCTCTTAACTTACTTAAGGGCTTAATGAAGCGTGTATAGCATGCTAGAGGATAGTGTTAACAGAGCCCAAAAGTACTAAGCAAAGGTTAAAAATACCCCTATTATACCTAATACCATGGCTAACAGAACACTGCTAGTATTTGACTTTGATGGTACTATAGCAGATACAATAAATCCATTGATAAGAGTAATAAATAAGCTTGCAGATGAGTTCTCTTATAGAAAGATAAGGCAAGAGGATATACAGTATTTAAAGAGTAAGAGGACTAGAGAGGTATTAGCATATCTTAACATATCAATGCTAAAGTTACCATTGATAGTAAGAAGGCTAAGGAAGGAGATGAATAAAGAGATACCATTACTGAAGCCAACAGTTAACATAAAACCCATACTATTATCATTAAAGCGTTATGGTTATGATCTAGGGATATTAACAACAAACTCAAAGAAGAACGTTCTAACATTCATAAAGAACAATGATCTAGATGTATTTGATTTCATAAGATCAACACATCATCTACTTAGTAAGCATATAGTATTAAGGAGTATAAAGCATGATTACATAATAGAGCATAAGGATAAAAGTACTAGCATATATTACATTGGAGATGAGGCTAGGGATATAGAGGCTGGTAGAAGGGCTAAGGTTAATACTATAGGTGTTACATGGGGCTTCAACTCAAAGGAAGCATTACTTAGAGAGTATCCAGATTACATAGTGGATAAACCTGAGGAGTTAGAGGATATATTTGCTTTAGTAGCATACATTAACAGATGAATAGATAGATATTATACAGATAGAAAGGTATTATTACCAATTAACCTTTCATATATGCATGAGTGCCAAGGATGAGAGTATATTTGATAAGAATGCTCTAATGCATACAGATGCTGGAAGGGAGATAATGAAGCAGATCATGCTTAACACTGAGAGGTACAAGCAGTTTAAGCATTATAAGGAGTTGGCTGATAAAGAGTTCCCTAGGTTTACAGATACCCTTGTTAATGAGTTGTATAGTGCAATAACAAAGGATGATGATCCATTGCTAAGAATAAACGAGTTCATAAGGGAGATTGAGTTAGATGGTTTTACATTGGATAGAGTATTTGATATTGATGAGTATAGGATAGCAAGTGCAAAGGCTAGGCTCTCTGATATAAGCATATGTAGAGACAGGGTGCAAAGGATCCTTGACTCAAACTATGTTAAGATGACATACCCTGTATTCTATGCTTTATTTGATGGTTCATGCTCATATCATAATCTAAGCATAGATGATGACTTGAGGAATATGCTAATAGATGGCCATATTATAGCAATAGATCTTAGCGAGCCTATGGATAGGATAATGGATATGGATGAGGATATAGAGTATCTTGATGATTACAAACTCATCTGCCCATACATGCTTAGGATAGCTAGGAGGAAGATATCCTCTATAAGCAAGGATATACTTGAGTCATTTGAGCAAGGTTTCAAGGATGCAAGGAGAGGGCAGTATATGGATATTATGCTTAAGAGGAACCCACTAAGCATGGATGAGGAGAGTATGAATGAATGCTATAAGAAGTATAGAGCAGTGATGGGTACTGCTGCAAGGAACATGGTTATGGTTAATGATAGCCCATTAAGGAAGATATTCTACCATGGTATGGCAAAGGCTGGTGAGTCTGTAGGTTGTGGGAACGAGATAGAGGATTCCATAAAGGTCAAGGTTATAAAGGTTCCATCATGGCCATTGTACTATGCATTAAATACAGAGGATATAAGGTTAGCATTCGATCTTACATTTAAGAAGAGTATGCTTTACTTAGATGATGCTATGCTAGCTATACAGATGCTCCCTGAGAGGTTTAAGGTAAGACCATTCCTTGAGTTCATGGTACTTAGCGTTAAACATTACAATGAGTATTGGTATAGAAGATTAAAGGAGTATGATCTTAACTTATTCACAACACTCCTTAAGGAGAGATGATCATTTAATTAATTATTAATTATAACAAATAAATGCATGTAGTATAATAAATCTAATTATAAAATATGCTGGTAGACAAGTATAGACCAAAGAGCATAGTAGAGATGGTTGGTAATGAAGACTCTAGGCTTGCAGTGCTCAGATGGTTAACCAACTGGCAACAAGGTAGCAAGCCTATGCTAATTATAGGTCCTCCTGGAGTAGGCAAGACTACGCTAGTTAAAGCACTAGCCAATGATCTAGCATATGAGGTTATAGAGCTTAATGCTAGCGATGAACGTACAAAGGATAGGCTTGAGAGCATCATCAAACCTTTATTCACTAATACAAACATATACTCTAGAAAGGTTCTGCTCTTCCTTGATGAGGTTGATGGTATACATGGTAACTATGATAAAGGAGGGTTTAATGCTCTACTTAACCTCTTAAACAGCGCTACCATACCAGTCATAATGGCAGCTAATGATGATAGTAATGAGAATATGAAGGAGTTAAAGAGAGTATGTAATGTTGTAAGGTTTAAACGTATACCTCCTAGACTATTGATGCTTTACCTAGAGCATGTGCTTAAACAAGAGGGTATAGATGTAAGTATAGGGGATAGGGTTAGAGTGGTAAGTGAGTCCTATGGTGATGTTAGAACGATGCTTAACAAGGCTCAGGCAGTGATAGATGAGGTATACAGTGCTACACCTAAATCCTATGCAATACCAATAGAACAAGCTATGAACAGGTTCTTCTCAGCATCTAACATAAGTGATGCTATAGATGCACTAAGAAGTAGTGAAGGATTCTACAGTGACCCAAGGTTCTACCATGATAGCGAGGATAGAAGATTAGATAAACTACATGCAATATATACAAGTATAGTAAACAGTAACAAGGATATAGATAGCATGGCTAAGATGCTTAATGCCTTATCCTATGCAGATATTCTTGTTAGCATAATTAACTCTAAGAGGAGATGGGATATGCTTAGATACCTAGATGCCCTAATAGCAGGGTCTATATTCTATGCAAGTAGGGGTATAGCATATGCCCAATACGATATGCCTTACAACTTGAGCAGTAAGATATTCAATGAAGGCAAGGTTATAAGGGATATAGCAGAGGGTTTAGCAAAGGTATTACATGAATCCTTGCATAATATTAAAGCATACTATATACCATACCTTATGCTTATACTATCCAATAAGAAGGATTACATGAGATCTGCTATAGAGGGTGGTATGTTACCAAAGGATATTAAGGTATTATTAAATTAAAGATAAAGGTAGATAATGGTATGATAAAGGTCTCACTAAGCAAAGGTTTCACACTGCCTAGACTAGGGAAGGAGGCATTTGCTAAACTTATGAGGAGCGGTGTAGAGTACGATAAGGCTAGTGGGCTATTTATCATAAAGGATGCTAGTAAGATAGATAGCATAGTTGCCATAATAAGGGAATCAACCAATGATACAATTAGTATAGAACTACAGTGTGTACTCTGTGGTAAAGATGCCAGATGCTATGAGTGCGAGTTCTCAAATGGGTGTGATAGGTTGCATGTATCAAATAAATGTATATGTAAAGATTGTATGCTTAAAGGGTATGATAACTACATAGAACATATAAGATCACTAACCAATAGAATAGTTTGAACAAACCTTCTATAGAAATGTTTTTATACCTTTAGCATAGAGTTATGCTAGAAACGTTGAGGCCCAGATTAATCCTACAGATGTATAAGCCTATGAGTTTATATACTCTTATAGCAAGTTATAACTCTAAAGATTATATATTAATAGAGCAGTATAGATCATAACTCTAGAAATGTATGATGGTGAAGTAAATGTCAACGCTATATGAGGAGAATGTTAAGAGAATGTTAGAAGAGAAGAAGAAGAGGTTAGAAGAGTTAATAGCAAGTATAGAGGAGATGGAGAAGTTAAATGCACAAGGATACGATAATAATAATATAATGGATGAGGATAAGCGTTCTAGTAATGCAATAGATAATACAATAAACAAGATAAGGGAAGAGATATACAGGTTAGAGCATGAGATACATGTGTTGGAGATGCTTTATGAGAACTACTCATCTAGTATGGGAGCATTTAGAAGGACCAAGGGAGCTAGAAAGATACGTTAATTAGAATAAAGTAAACATTATAACAAATATTATAAATCTTACTTTCTTTACAGAAATATAATACTAACTAAAAATAAATTTTAACTAATATAGCTAAAGTTAGTTTATATAACACCTTCTCTCTATTCTTCATGTGCACAAGGATAAGCAAGAGAGATTATCAAACCTTAACAAGTTAGCAGAGAAGGGTGGGGGGGATAATAAGATAAAGGAGCAGCATGCTAAGGGTAAACTTACTGCTAGAGAGAGGTTATCGCTCTTGCTTGATCCTGGATCATTTGTAGAGATAGATAAGTTTGTATTAACAAGATCAAGGGACTTTGGCTTAGATCAGCATAGGTTCTATGGAGATGCTGTTATCACAGGCTATGGTACCATATCTGGAAGGCAAGTATTCGTTTACGCTCAAGACTTTACAGTTCTAGGAGGCTCCCTTGGAGAGATGTCTGGGCATAAGATAGCAAAGATAATGGACCATGCAATGCGTGTAGGATGCCCAATAATAGGGCTCATAGACTCAGGTGGTGCAAGGATACAGGAAGGGGTATTAAGCCTTGCTGGTTATGGAGAGATATTCTATAGAAATACTCTAGCCTCTGGTGTAGTGCCTCAGATAACTGTAAGTGTAGGACCTTGTGCTGGTGGTGCTGTATACTCTCCAGCCATAACGGATTTTGTTATAATGGTTGATAAGATAAGCTACATGTTCGTTACTGGTCCTGAGGTTGTAAAGGCTGCTCTAGGGGAAGAGACCACATTTGAGGAGTTAGGAGGAGCATATACACATGCTAAGTATAGTGGTGTAGCACATTTTGTTGCCAAGGATGAGTATGAGTGCTTTGATATAGTAAAGAAACTGCTATCTTACTTACCTCAGAATAACATGGAAGATCCCCCAAGCATAGAGCCTACAGATGATCCTAATAGGATGGATAGTAGGTTAGCAGATATAGTCCCAGAGAACCCATTTGAGCCCTATGATATGAAGGAGATAGTAAGATCTGTTCTAGATAACAATGAGTTATTTGAGGTTCATGAGCTATGGGCACCTAATATAATAGTTGGTTTTGGTAGACTTAATGGTAAGGTTGTTGGTGTTGTTGCTAACCAACCAATGCATCTATCAGGATCTCTTGATATAGACTCATCTAACAAGGCTGCAAGGTTCATAAGAACATGTGACTGCTTCAATATACCAATTGTAACCTTTGTGGATACCCCTGGATACCTACCAGGTATAGAGCAGGAGCATCATGGTATAATAAGGCATGGTAGTAAACTGCTCTTTGCATACAGTGAGGCTACAGTACCAAAGATAACAGTTATAGTAGGCAAGGCATATGGAGGTGCATACATAGCTATGGGTAGCAAGCATCTACGCATAGATTACAACTTTGCATGGCCTACTGCAGAGATAGCAGTTATGGGTCCAGAGGCTGCTGTAAATATAATATTCAGAAAGGATCTAGCAAATGCTCAGGATAAGGAGGCTTTAAGGAAGAAGTTCATAGAGGAGTATAAGGCAAAGTTTGCAAACCCATACATAGCTGCTGAGCATGGTTACATAGATGCTGTTATAGATCCAATTGAGACTAGACCAATGCTTATAAAGGCATTAGAGAGTTTAAGTAACAAGAGGGAGAGCAGACCATTCAAGAAGCATGGTAACATAAACCTATGATGGGTATGAGTGAGATAAGGAAAGTACTAATAGCAAATAGAGGAGAGATAGCTGTAAGGGTTATAAGGGCATGTAGGGAGTTAGATATAGCAACTGTTGCTGTATACTCTGATGAGGATGTTAATGCATTACATGTAAAGCTTGCTGATGAGTCTTACCATATTGGGGGTGCAGCAGCAAAGGATAGTTACCTTAACATAGATAGGATAATAGATACAGCAAAGAGGGCAGGTGTTGATGCTATACACCCTGGTTATGGTTTCTTATCTGAGAATGCTAACTTTGTAGATGCATGTGAGAAGGCTGGTATAGTATTCATAGGACCAAAAGCATCAACCATGAGGTTCTCAGGCGATAAGATGGCTGTAAAGCAGTTAGCAAAGAAGTTAGGTATACCAGTTGTCCCAGCAAGTGATGGCATACTTGATGATGCTGATAAAGCCCTTGAGTTTGCTAAGCAGTTCGGTTACCCAGTTCTATTAAAGTCAGCATTTGGTGGTGGAGGGAGAGGTATAAGGCTTGTGCATAACGATGATCAATTAAGGCAAGAGTTTGAGATTGCTACTATGGAAGCAAAGGCAGCATATGGTAGAGCAGCAATGTTCGTTGAGAAGTACTTCCCTAGGATAAGGCATATAGAGTTCCAGTTGCTTAGGGATATGCATGGTAATGGTGTTTATCTATTTGAGAGAGAGTGCTCAATACAGAGAAGGTACCAGAAGCTAGTAGAGCTTGCACCTTCCCCAGTTGTTGATGATACTACTAGGCATACAATAGGTAGTATGGTTGTTAAACTTGCAGATGCAATAGACTACATAAATGCTGGAACCGTTGAGTTCATAAGGGATGAGTATACTGGTAACTTTTATCTAATAGAGATAAACTCTAGGCTACAGGTAGAGCACCCAGTTACTGAGATGATAACTGGTAAAGACTTGGTTAAGCTACAGATACTTGTAGCATCTGGTAAAGAGTTACCATTTAAGCAGAAGGATCTAAGTATAAATGGTTATGCAATAGAGTGTAGAATAAATGCTGAGGATCCAATGAACGATTTTGCACCATCTTATGGCAAGGTAGGTAATGTAAGCATACCATATGGACCAGGGGTAAGGGTAGATACATACCTTTATCCAGGATGCAATGTATCTGGGTACTATGACTCTCTGGTAGCCAAGGTTATAACATGGGGAAGTACATTTGATGAGGCAAGGAGGAGGATGATAAATGCCCTGAATGAGTTCTACATAGAGAATATAAATACAACCATACCATTACACAACTTCATAATGAACGATGAAGCCTTCATAAAGGGAGAGTTATCAACCGACTATCTAGATAGATTCAATATAATTGCTAGAATGCAGGATTACTTTAACTCTAGTATGAAGGCTAATGCTGATGCAATTATTGCTGCTACTCTAATATACAAGAACCTAAGCAAGTATATGGTAACAATGAACTCTAGCAGCAACTCCTCAAAGGAGGTTAAGAAGAAGGAGCCAAGTATATCCCTATGGAAGCAAGTAGGCAGGGTGATGATGAGGTATGGAGTTTAAGATAGAAGAACTTAACCTAAACGTTAATGCAGATATAAATGATACTAGCAAGGATAGTATAAGTGCAACTATAAACGGTAAGGAGTGTAGGATAAAGATATTAAATATTGCTAATGGAATGGTTGAGTTCCTGCTTAATGGCAAGTACCATAATGTAAGGTATATTGATAGCAATAGCAAGATGCTAAAGATGCTTATAGATGGTAAGGAGGCTACAGTTAACCTCATGCCAAATGTAACTACTGCAAGGAGTGATAGCATTACAGATAAGAGCAGATACTTAACTAGCTCTATACCTGGCAAGGTTATATCTGTACTTGTAAAGAAGGATGACCATGTTAAGAAAGGAGATCCAGTAATAGTGGTTGAATCGATGAAGATGCAGGTTAGGATAAAGGCACATAAGGATGGAGTTATAAAAGATATAAAGGTTAAGGAAGGTACAACAATAGCAAGGAATGACACAATAGCAATTATAGAGTAATAGTAATTATTTAGCAAATAACAATTCTAACTAAACTAAACCTAAACTAATTAAACTAATTAAAAATAATTATGTATATTAGTATCATGGTAATGACTCTATCACCTGCTTTATCTCTTCATAATCTGGTTCTATCAGTGGATTATCTGATACCCACTTATACCTTATAATCCCATCCCTATCTATTACAAACACTGACCTCTTTGCTGCTCTATAATCTTTAACGTGTAATAGATCCTTCATAACTATACCATACTTACTTATAACCTCCCTGTTGTAATCGCTCAGCAATGGAAAGTTTATGTTATGAACCTCTTTGAACTGCTTGTTAGCGAATGGTCCATCTATACTTATACCTATAACCTCAGCACCTGCACTCCTTAACTCATCAAAGTGATCCCTAAAGGTGCACATCTCCCTTGTACATACTGGGGATAGTGCTGCTGGGAAGAACGCAAGGACTACCTTCTTACCCTTGAACTCACTAAGGCTCCTCATCTTAAGATCAGTATCCGGCAATGTGAAATCTATTGCCTTAGATCCTACCTCTGGTACCTTTGCTACCTGCTCTTGTGCCATAGCAAGATTAAGCACTTATAATCTATTAAACATTACTGCATGATCTTCAATTAGTTTAAATAATCATATCGTGTATCTTAACATATGATAAGTAATTATGTTAAGAAGATTAGCGATGTTGAGTATAGGATAGACCCTATAGAGAGCAAGGGGATGAGGGTACCAGTTACCATATATGCTAATGAGGAGTTGCTGAGCAAGATGCTTAGTGATAGAACCATACAGCAGGCTATGAATGTAGCAACACTACCAGGAGTGCAGAAGCATGTGGTAGTGTTACCTGATGGTCATGAAGGTTATGGCTTCCCAGTTGGAGGAGTTGCTGCAATGAGTGTAGATGATGGAGTTATAAGCCCTGGAGGAGTAGGCTATGATATAAACTGTGGTGTTAGGCTTATAAGGACAAACCTTGATGAGAAGGATGTTAGACCAAAGTTAAAGGATCTTGTGAATGAACTGTTCAGAGCAGTACCATCTGGAGTAGGTAGTGAGGGTGTAGTGAAGTTAAGTAATGCTGAGCTTGATGAGGTATTAACTGAAGGTGTATACTGGGCTATAAGGAATGGTTATGGTTGGGAAGAGGATGCTGAGGTATGCGAGGAGAATGGTAAGATGAATGGTGCAGATCCAAGCAAGGTATCTAACATGGCAAGGAAGAGAGGTGCCCCCCAGTTAGGTACCCTAGGATCAGGGAATCACTTCTTAGAGGTACAGAGGGTGGATAAGATATATGATCATGAAGCAGCAAAAGCCATGGGTATAGACCATGAAGGGCAGATAACTGTGCTTATACACTGTGGCTCAAGGGGTTTAGGGCACCAGATATGCTCCGATTACCTTAGGGTATCTGAATCAGCACTGAAGAAGTATGGTATAACATTACCAGATAGGGAACTTGCATGCGTACCAAACTCATCTCCAGAGGGGGAAGCGTATAGGAAGGCAATGTACTCTGCACTTAACTTTGCATGGAGTAATAGGCAGATGATAACACACTGGACTAGGAAGGCATTCGAGAAGGTATTTAATATGAGTGAGTCAGATCTAGGAATGCATTTAGTATACGATGTAGCTCATAACATAGCAAAGGTTGAGGAGCATAAGATAGATGGCTCCCTTAAGCAGGTTGTTGTGCATAGGAAGGGTGCTACAAGGGCATTCCCTGCAAATAGACCAGAACTACCAGAGAGGTATAGATCTCTAGGGCAACCAGTGCTAATACCAGGCTCTATGGGTACAGCTAGTTGGATACTCTTAGGCAATGCAAGATCCATGGAGCTTACATTTGGCTCCACTGCACATGGTGCTGGTAGAACTATGAGTAGAGCAGCAGCAAAACGCTCATACACTGCACAAGAGGTACAGAAGAGGTTGGAGGTTAGAGGTATTTACATAAAGGCTTTAACCAAGGAGGGTGTTGTAGAGGAGACGCCAGAGGCTTACAAGGATGTTGATGCAGTTGCAGATGTGTCTCATAAGGTTGGTATAGCAACAAAGGTTGCAAGGTTAGTGCCCATAGGTGTAATAAAGGGATGAGCAACACTAACATGGATAAGGGTAATGAATACGATCCAGCTGAAGAGATCATAATGGTAAAGAAGATGCTTGAGATGAAGAGAAGGATGCTTGAGAAGAGAGAGAAGAGTGATAGAGAGATACTACTAGAGCATTTAACTGATAGAGGTGAAGAGGTGCTTAGAGCAGCTGAGGAGCAGTATCCTAAAGTAATGTCACTGATAATACCAAAGTTCGCTGATCTAATAAGGAGTGGTGAGGTTAAGGGCATGATAACTGGTTCAGATCTACTAGCAATACTAAGGGCTATAGGGCTTAATGTTAAGCTTGATACAAGGATAGTCATAGAGAAGGATGGCAAGTATATATCTTTAGCAGAGAGGTTCAGAGCCGTAAATAAACAATAATAATAGCAGGTATCCTAACATTTTTACTTTAGTTTAGTTTTATGTTCATTGAAGTATGAGATGAGATATCTGCTTGTTATACTAATTGCTATAGCAGTAGTAGGGGCTCTAGCACTGCCTCTAGGGGATCCAAGATTCTTTTATGTTGGGTTGGCATTAGAATCTTCATACATAGCTTTAGCAGTACTAACATTCAAGTATGTTAGGATACATACAATTATAGCATGCATAATACTAGCATCCTTGGTTATCATAGCAAATACACTATCAATACAGCATGTTAATATTATGATGAGCCTTAGCCCATTGTACAATGCTATAATACTCATACTAGGAGGTTATGTACTACAGTCCTTGCTTATAATAAGTAGCATACATACATATAATAGTATAAAAGTTAAGAAGTATAACATGTAATAAACATGCCCAATGATGAAAGCATAAATAATAATAATGATGATTATGATAGGAGTAGGTTACAGTACACCATCTCTAAACCACCAATAAACGTACTCTTTAACCCTAACCTTGTAAGCAAAAAGGGTATATGGAGTATAAATATCTCATATCTACTTGAACTGTTTATAAAGATACTAGAGAGTATGAAGAAGAAGGATCTTAGGCTATGTGGTATAGCTGTCTTATCATCATCTATTATATTTAGGATAAAGGTAGAGAGTATATTCATACTTGAAAGGATAGCAGAGCAGAGCAGATATACAAGTGTTAACGATGTTAAAGAGATTAAAACCATGATTAACAGCAATGTTAACATTCTAGCAATGCCTTACAGGCATGAAGCAACATATGATATTACGCTAGAGGAACTTCTTGCTATACTATCTAACATAGTACAAAGGATATACTCTAGTAGTAGAGAAGATTCAACGAGTATAGAACCTATAGACTATTATGATGATTCACACCTTATAGATCTGGAGAGTGTTATAGGGGAGTATAAGGAGAGGCTTTATACTACCTTAAATGGTAGAGATATCTTGTTCAGTGAGTTTGTATCAGGCTTAGATCCCCTTGATGTTGCAAGATACTTTATAGCAATGCTCCATCTATGCATGGAAGGTAAGATAAGCATAGAACAGATAGGTGAGTATGATATAAAGATAGCATTATCTGATAAGAATGGAAAGATACAGATCTAATCTATTGGCAAGGTCAGATCAATTAATAATAATAATAATAGAATCAAATTGAGTTGATAGTATTATCAAGAATATATGAAAGGCTTCTTTAAATCATCTAACAGAAGAATACTCTGTATGTTAAGTAAAGAGGATTGTTGTGATGAGATCTATGCTAGAATAGAGGCAGCCTTATACTCCTCTGGTAGACCTTTAACAATAGATGAGATAAAGGGCATTATAGGTACTACAAGTGATACCAGAGCATTAAAGATTGTTAGGGAATTAGCAAGGAAGATAAACTCTACATGTAAGGCATTAGAGATTGTAGAGTTACAAGGTAACAGATTTGTACTCCAAGTTAAACCAGAGTACTATCATATAGTTAAGAGGTTTGCTCCAAGACCTTTACTCTCCAAATCTGCACTAAGAACACTCTCATATATAGCGTATTTACAGCCTATTAATGCAAAGAGATTAGCAGAGATAAGAGGCTCACAGGTTTATGAGCATATAAAAGAGTTGATTGATTTAAAGTTCATAGATTATAAGGTAGAGGGTAGAACAAAGCTATACTATACTACAGACAAGTTCTATGAGTACTTTGGTATATCAGATAACAAGGATCTTGCTAAGAGAGCAAAGGAGCTGTTGATTCCCCAACAATGAGCAGTATGCTAAATACCAATAATTAGTTAAAATTAGCCTAGGGATTGAGTAAATATATATGTATATAAATTTTAAATAAAAGATCTCTGCTCTAATTAGAAAGGATTAATTAAGCATGTTAAAGAAGTAAATGGTATGATAAAGAGCGTTGAGAATCTATTAAAGAGGAAGCCTACAGGAGGTAAGAGGAAAGCATATAGATCTAGGAGGAAGTATGAGATAGATAGATATGCAATAGAGACCATAGTTGGTAGCAAGGAGGTTGTTGTTAAGAGGGTTAGGGGAGGCAATATAAAACTTGCATGTAAAAGTGTAGAGTATGCAAATGTAGCAGATAATGATTCTAAGAAAGTTATTAAAGCAAAGATATTGAAGGTAGTTAAGAACCCTGCAAACAAGGATTATAATAGGAGGGGAGTTATAACCAAAGGAAGTATAATAGAGACTGAGGTAGGATTAGCCAAGGTAACGTCTAGACCAGGACAGGATGGTGTAGTTAATGCAGTAAAGATTGTAGAGAAGCAAACATCTTAATAAATTATGTATAAGAAGATAGTAATGATGATGATAGATGAAGGATTATGAGTACCAGATACTATGGCTTGATTACTTTAACAAGAATCTTAGCAAGAGAAGAGGAAGAAAGGTTAGCAAGAGCAGGGCTGTATTTGATCCTAGTATAGATGAACTTGCAGAAGCAGCAAAGTTAGCAGGTTATGAGATAGTTGAGAGTAACAATAATGTACGTTATCCTAGAAGGGCATATACAAGATCCTCTTACATAGTAATTAAGAAGAAGGATAGTAAATCAAGTGTATTGAAGAAGATTGGGGATATGTTAGTACAGATAAGGAGCAAGAAGAGCAATTAATTATATAACAGTATAAAAATATTGACAATAAAAGTGATAATATGGTAAGTAGGTGGAGTGTAAGTAATGAGTAATGCTAATCATGCTTATGATGAGGTTGGAGAGGTCTTGCATATATCTAAGAGTGGAAGGATGATATTAAAGAGTAAGGTAAAGAGTATAGATATAGGTACTATATTGATCGATAGCAAAGGCAAGAGGGTAGCTAAGGTAATGGAACTGATAGGACCTGTTAATGCACCATATATAAGTGCAATACCATTGAGTGATAGGAGTAAGAAGTACATAGGTGCAAAACTTTACGCAAAGAAGGGTAGGTGATTATTATGCTTAATATAACAAGCAGTAGCAATAATAATAATAATGTAAGGATAGATGATAGAAGTAACAATAATATCAAACAGTATGAGTTTTTAAATAATAATACTTGCCCTGCATGTGGCTCTATGCTAATAGAGGATCAGAGCAAAGGTGAGTACTTCTGCTCCTCTTGTGGTTACGTTGTTCTAGAACATACACCAACATTAACACTAGAGAGTATAGCCTCATCATTAGAGGAGAAGATGAAGAATACTAGATGTAGTGGGTATATGAGTTACTCTTACCATGATCTAGGAGTATCTACTGATATAGCATATGCAAATAAAGACTTCAATGGAAAGAGCATAAAGGCAAGCATGTTTGAACAGGTTACAAGCATAAGGAGATGGCACTCAAGGTTAAGGATAACATCAAGTAGAGAGAGGAGGTTATACAGTGTACTAACAAAGATCAATGAGATATGCTCAAATCTAGCATTACCAAAGATAGTTAATGAGGATGCAGCCCTACTTTATAGAGAAATAGAAGGTAAGAGTAGTATAGCTAAGGGTAGATCTGTAGTATGCATAGCATGTGCTTGTATATACCTTGCATGTAAGCAGTACTCCATACTAAGATCAATAGATGAGATAGCTGAGGCTGCTAATTGTAAGAAGAGCAAGAAGCTGATATCCAAATATTATAGGATGATTATGTTAGAGAGAGGCATTAACAATAGTAATGCTAACTGTAATGCTAAGGGTAATGATAGCAATACTACTACTGCTATACCAACACACATAGATAAGTACATATCAAGATTATCAAATCTTCTAAAGATAGATACTAGAGTAGAGAAACTTGCAATAGATATTGCTAGGAAGGTTAATGATGGATCTATAGTAGATGGTAAAGCCCCCAATGGTCTTGCTGCAGCATATCTATACATGGCAAGCATACTTCTAGGAGTAAGGATGCTACAACCAGATATATCTAGCGTATCAAAGGTAACAGAGGTTACTGTAAGGAATAGGTACAGAGAGATAATAAGTAATTACAAGATAAGGATAATACTAAAGGCTATGGAATAATTAATTATGGATATAACAGATATCAAAGATTATTATATTATATTTTTAATCTGAATCCCTTAAATATAATAATATTACAGGGCTAATATTTATATAAGTTCGTTCTCATAACACTGTTATGAGATTAGAGATAGTTGATCTACACGTGAATATAGACTCTAAACCTATAATCAATGGTCTTAACCTTACAGCAGATACTGGAGAGGTTCATGCTATAATGGGTCCAAATGGTTCTGGCAAGAGCACTCTTGCATACACACTGCTAGGGCATCCAAAGTATACAATAGTTAAAGGTGATATACGTATAGATGGTGAGAGCATACTAGAACTCTCAACAGATGAGAGAGCAAAGAAGGGTCTATTCCTTGGCTTCCAGTACCCAGTTGAGATATCTGGTGTTAGTTTCAGTAACTTCCTAAGGAATGCTTACAATATAATAAATAAGGCATACAATGATAGCAGTAGGGAGGTCTTCTTAACTGTTAGAGAGTTCCATGAGTATATGAAGAGGAATATAGAGGTAGTAGGCTTAGACTCATCCTTCCTTACAAGGTATCTAAATGAAGGGTTCTCTGGTGGAGAGAAGAAGAGGTCTGAGGTTCTCCAGATGCTTGTACTTAAACCAAGGTTTGCTATACTAGATGAACCAGACTCTGGGCTTGATATAGATGCTGTAAAGGCAGTAGCAAATGCAATAAACAACTTCATAAGCAATGATACATGTGTTATTGTTATAACACACTATGCTAGGATACTAAGATATCTTAAGAAGTTAGATTATGTTCATGTTATGGCTAATGGCAGGATAGTAAGATCTGGAGGCAAAGAGTTAGCAGAGATGCTAGAGGAGAAGGGTTATGGCTGGCTGACCAATGGGAATGAGATAAGTTAGATCTTATTGGACACTCTTTAATAATATAAACTCCTTATCATACATCTCATTTATCATCTTAACCTCATCAGCATTTAAGTACTTACCATCTGATATGCTAACATATGACTCCAACTCCTCTATGCTAGTAACTGTAGGAAGTACGCATGCTATACTCTGCTCTGATAGTATGAACTTTATAGCCAACTCCATTATACTCCATCCCTTCTCCTCTGCAAATGGTTTAAGCATCTCTACCTTCTTAACTGCCTCCTCTATCCATAGCCTCTTTCTGAAGCTCCTATGATCGTTCTTATCTAACATTGTATTTGGTGTTAACTTACCTGTTAGTACACCAGATGCATCTGGTACCCTTACAAGTATACCTACATCACACTCTCTAGCAACAGGGAAGAACTCCCTTGCAGGCTCCTGCTCAAGTATGTTGTATACTGTCTGAAGTGTAGATATACCTCTATACTTCATAGCATACATGCCCTCATCCTTCCAACCTATGGCTGGACCTAGAGCAACCCCATAATGCCTTATCTTCCCCTCTTGCATTAACCTGTTTAATGTTATAAACAGTTCATCGTTCTTTATAGCATCCATCTTTGGGTTATGTAGGCTATAGATATCAACGTAACTGCTTCCAAGCCTCTCAAGGCTCTTTGATAAAGCATAGATAGCGTAATCTGGATCAAATCTCTGAGGCAACTCCTCATGCCCTATCTGCTCGTGATTGTACATATCATACCCAAACTTGGTTGATATGATAACCTCATTACGCATATCCTTGAATGCCCTTGCTATTAATATCTCGCTCTTACCCTTACCATACATATCAGCCGTCTCAAAGAAGTTTATCCCTAGATCGTATGCCCTCTTAAGCATCTTTACTGCATAATCCTCATCTATACTCTTGCCCCACCAGTTCATTGCTATTGTCCATGCACCAAAGCCTATCTCAGATACCATTATATTGCTCTTGCCTAACCTTCTATACCTCAAGGATACTCTCAACCTCCTTCTTGATAGATGCTATTGTAGCATCATCTACGATTGGCTTTGAACCCTTTAAACTCTTAGTTATTATTCCATAATCCAACATAATCCTTATCCATGATCTGCAACCATAGTACTCTTGCTTTATAGGTAAGAGTAATGGCTCATCAAGCATGTATGCTCTAACAAGCATTATGCTAACAGGCTTGCTCCTATTCCACTGCATCCTGTAATCTATAAACTCATCATTAAGTATATGGAACTTGCTTAACCTTAATAACTTTGATCTATCACTGCTCTCATAATATCCATATACCCTTGCTATTGATCTTATCGTAACTGTATTATCATCTCTCTTGCTATTAACTAGGGTATCAAAATCCTTCTTGTACTCATCCTTTATATACTCTCTACTCTGATGCTCAAATGTAGGATATAATAGGAACTCGTTACTCTCAACTGAGAACCCATCATCAAGTATGCCTCCCTTCCTGAATAGGATGAACTGCTTACCTTCCTCAACAGCCTTAACAATTATAGCCCACTCCTTCAATGCATGCATTACACTTGTTAAGCTATTAGCATTAGCCAAGGTCATTTATAACCTCCTCCAATGGTTTATATATACTTACTAGCATTGGTGTATCTTTAACAACATACCTGCTAACCTGAGTCTCCCTTAACTGCATAACAAGCTCATGGAATGAGTAAAGATCATCTGTCTCAAATGCAAGCATAAAGTCCTGATCATCAAGCCCAAAGGAGTAGGATGTGTTAAGCTTAACCATAGGGAACCTCCTGCCAACCAATGCATGCTCTTCCATCATCCTCTTCCTCTCCTCATATGGCAAGAGATACCATTCCCTACTCTTTATGAATGGATATACTATAACATACCTTAGAGGCTTCTCACCCTTTAGGAAAGATGACTCTGCCTTACCAGTGTATGTTGATGGCTTTAGTACTGATAAGTATGTATATGATGGGGTTATGTACTTGCCTAGAACTGTTCTGTACAGCTTTGCTATAACACTCTGCATATCATCTATTCTATTTGCTGCTAGCCAGAGCATGAAATCAGCATCCTCCCTTAGCCCAACTAATGAGTATGATCTATACCTTACATTATTCTCTTGCTCAAGTATTGATATGAACTCCTTTGCTGACTCCTTCTTTGTCATATCATTTAACCATCTCCACTTCTGATCTACTTTAAAGAATGAGAAGTTAAAGAATGTATGCTCACTACTACTACTCATATCCATCTGTTTTATGCCCTATGGCTTTATTTATCTTACTGTATAATATGCAAGTAAGATTTATTTTATGTTTAATTAATAAATATTGAGTATCATTGCTTACTAGCATAAAATATGGAGAGTATAAGATAGAGAGTGCTTGGGAGAGTGATCTGTATGGTAACATATTAAAGGTAAGGCATACAGATTATGCAAGGTATACATATGAGAGATATGGTAGTGATGGTAATGTTATAGTAAGCAAGATTATTGATAGTATAGTTGATAACATAACCTTATGCATATACCCCCTTGTACCAATCTATACTCCAGAGAAGGCAGATTATGCAAAGCATGTTATGATAAAGCTGAAGGAACCCATTGTAGTAAACATAAGGTCTACTGTAGAGTTCTACCTTAAGATGCCTGTAGAGGTAGGGGTATTCTACAAGTACGATGGTAAGAGTATGATGATAGATGCCTTTGCATTAAGGCTACTAAAATATGCTCTTTATGGTACATCAGATAATGGTCTTATATGCAGATACTATGAGAGTAGTGCATACTTTACCATGCCTAGAATAGAGCCTTTCAAGGAGTGCATTGTACGTATACGCTTAAGCAATTACCTTGATAAGCCTGCTACTGTTAACATGCTTGTAATACCTGTAGATGGTATAGATCTATGGTACGATGGTACAGATGCCTTGCTTGATACTGTTAATGCTATAATAAAGCAGGGTATTAAGGGCAATGATATAATAGAGGTTAAGGTTGAGGAGAGTACAGAGTATAAATACGCTAAGACAAGTGTAAATCCATCTGTTGCTAGCAGGGTATATACAATGGAGTTGGGCTTCTGATGGTAGAGATTGCATTAGGCTCTATAAATATACTTGGGACTGAGATAGAGTTACTTAGATTAATTATATCAATAGCCATAATAGTTGGTGGCATAGTAGTTGCTAGGATAGCAAGGATAGCAGTAAACTTCATCTTAAGCAAGTATGTACCTCAAGCATCTATAGTAGCAAGCAAGGCAGTATTCTGGGCTATAATAGCAATTGCTGCTATATCAGCAATAGGTAACCTTGGTGTTGAGTTAACTGGTGTTCTACTTGCTGGAGGTATAGCAGGAATAATAATAGGCTTTGCTGTACAATCTACTGTAGCAAACCTATTCTCTGGTATATTCATGCAGATAGATAGGGCATTTAGGATAGGTGATGCCATAGAGGTTGCAGAGATGAACGTTGCTGGTGTTGTTACTGATATAACAGCATTCTCAATAGTCTTAAGGAGGTTCGATGGTGTTTATGTTAGGATACCAAATGAGAAGATATTCACCTCTCAGGTTAGGAACTTTAGTAGGAACATTGCAAGGAGGATTGAGGTTACAGTAGATATAGCATATAAAGAGAGTATAGATAAGGCTAAGGAGGTAATAAAGGGTGTTATAGATAACGATCCTAAGATATTGGCATTGCCTGAGCCTATGATATTAACCTGGGAGCTAGGGAATTCTGGGGTTAGGCTGAACGTATGGTGCTGGGTACCTACAAAGGAGTTCTTTAATGTTAGGGCAGATATTGTAAGGAAGATAAAGATGGCATTGGATGCAAATGGTATAGAGATACCATTCCAGCAGGTAACGGTATGGTTTGGTGATGGTAAGAGTAGAGCAATTGAACTTAAGGAGGGGGATATCGCATTAAGCAAGAAATAACATGATATAATAATGATGATGATCAGATGGTATCCTTATCAGATACATTGTAATCCTTTATGTACACCTTGCCCCAGTAAACCTCTAACCTGTTATCCAAGTAAAGTTCAATTGCCTTTAGAAGTGCCTTAGCCTCCAGCTCTTGCCCCTTCCTCTTTATACTCTCTAGACTATCACCTGGATAAACTCTAAAAGCCTCTTGCCATATTATAGGACCTGCATCCAACTCCTCGGTTACAAAGTGTGCAGTACATCCTATTATATGTGTACCCCTCTCATATGCTTGTAAGTAAGCATATGCCCCAGGGAATGCAGGGAGTAATGATGGATGTATATTTATTATCCTATTAGGGTAACGCCATACGAAGTTTGGGCTTAATATACGCATATACCTAGCAAGTACTATAAAGTCAATATTATGCTTCTCTAAGAGCCTTAAGATCCTAGCCTCTGCACTAGCCTGATCCTTATGGTTAACATGTATGAATGGTGTATTATACTTTAATGCAAGATGCTTAAGTGTATTCTCACTCCCTATAACTATAGGGACATTTACCTTTATCTTACCTTTATACTTAGCATCAAGTATAGCCTCTAAGCAATGGGGCTCCTTGCTTACAAGTATAGCCATGTTCTTTAACCTATCAGGCTCATCAAAGTGTACCTTAACATCCATGCCAAGTTCTTTGCATAATCTCTTTAACCCTTTAACAAACTTCTCCTTATCTATACCATTAAGAGATGCCTGCAGTTGCATACCAAATAGACCTCTTATAACATTCTGATTTATCTTCTCTATGTTACCTTGGTTCTCAAATATATAATTGGTTACACGTGCAACTATACCCTTTCTATCTGGTCCTATAACAGTTATCTCTGCTATTATATTATCCTTGCTCAGCATAATATATGAAGCATACATATGAATATTTAAATATATGTTATGTGTAAATGTAATGTTGGAGAAGGATACGTATATGAGTACAGGGAAGGTAATGGGGTTATATGCTTATATGCATAACCCTGAAGAGTACGAGGTTTAAGTGTAAGGATGAAGAGTAGATCACGTTACATAGATTATAATAGACCAGTTGCTGTATGCTGTGTATGCTATACCCTTGGTAAATGGCACTGTTATAACTGCGGTAAGGATTTCTGTGCATTACATTTTAACTCTCATAAATGTGTTATTAATAATGTAATAACTGAGAAAGATAGCAGTAAGAGGAGCAGTAAATAAGATATCATAGCAGAACTAAAATTAATAATAATAATGCCTATCGTATATTCTATTAATAATTAAATTTATTTTCATAGCTCTTTGATTTATTTCTATTTAACTCTGCTACTTATTTTATTGTACACAGGTATTACAGTAGTAAATCCTATTACATAGACCTCTTGCATAGGATTCCATGAACCATAGCATCTTATCCATACATCCTTGAACTCATCTAGGGATGAGAAGCCTTCTAGCATTGCACTATGATCATCCATATCACATAGCCTCTCTCTTCTAACATACTTTATGTATATATATGCAAATACACTATCCTTGCTATAATCTGTCCTTGCTGCATATATCCTATTCTCTTTAACCATGCATCTCTTCCATATCCTTCTAGTCTCAACCTTCCTACCAGACAGTATCTTATCCATTAATGATCTATTGAATAGCATAGGATTATTGTAGCCATGGGAGTATAAAACTTAACTTTGTAATACTTGATTCTATCTATTCTCTAACTTATAATATACTGATTTTAGTAATATCTTTATCTTAACTTATTATAAATTGTATTACAGGATATACCATTAAATCCATAAAGTAGATATAACATGAATACCAATAATTAATCAATATGGGAAGGGTACCAACATATAAATACTATGGGGGATACAGTAAGAATGCTGGATTCATTATAATACTTTTAGCATTACTCTTCTTTGGTATTATGTATGCTATACTAACTAGAACTGAGAATCCTTATATAGGCTTCATAATGCTTGGTATATCATCACCATTCATAGCATACTGGACAATACACCTTAGAAGAGTATTCAAGGTTGAAGAGGTTAAGCCTATACCAAGCAAGATGGAGCAGCAGAAGGACTGGGTATACGATCTAATAAGAGGGGAGAATGAGATAATATTTGTTGCAGAGGTCCCAGGCCCTGAAGAGATGGTTAATGCTAGGCTTATAAATGGTATGCTTTACATAAATGGAGGGCAGAACTTCTCAAAGGTTATACAGTTAGATGTTGATGAGGATATGGGTATAGCAGAGTTCCGTTACAAGAATGGCATACTAACCCTTAGGATAAAGAAGTTGGTCTAATATTAAGAGCATATGAAATGATATAATGAACTATAAGTTAATCTCTTTAGTAGGTATTGCTACAATTGCTACAATCCTAGTATATGCATTCAATCAATACAATAGTAATAATTATAATAATACTCACGTGGTATGCTCAAATGACAAAGAGCCATTGGAGCAGTTTAGGCAGACACATCTTAGGGAGTATTATGTTATTAATGGTCCCATCTCTGAACTGGTAGAGTATCCATTGGATTACATGGCTAGATCTGCAAAGTATATAATCATAGGTACCTCTGTTACAGAGGGTACTGAGTATAAAGCTGGAATGAATTACCCTAAGATATATGCTATAGTTAATGTTGAGCAAGATCTAGCAGGTAACTTTAAAGGCAATGAAATTACTATAACTAGTGGTAGACTAGCATGCCATTTCGCTGGTATATACTACGGTGATAGGATACTTGTGTTTGTAAGAGAGTTAGATACAGACTCTTTACTATACTCTTCATATGGTAATGTGAACTTTTTGTATGGCATATGGGGTATATACAAGATAGTTGATGGCAAGGCATATGGATACTACTACGATGGCATACCTTTAGATGATCTTATAAAGATAATACAGGATGCTAGAGCAGATAGGATAAAGGATCTTGCAGTAAATTCAGATTATGCAATAGTAGGAAGGATAAAGGGTATAGAGAGGGTAAGCATATCACCTGATATAACTGAGGTTGACGAACATACACTTACTGCAAATGTAACTATAGAGGTATACAATGCTATACCTAGTTATAAAGGGAAGGAGTTCACATTCTTTGTAGATATAGATTATGTAAAAGGATGTAAGGATAGAATATGCCTCTTCTTCATCAGACATGGTACGCATGAGGATGAGTTGTATAAGCATCTTCCCCCTGAGAGGCTCAGTAAACTTGCAGAGTACTACATAAGTAACAATGATAGCATGTATATTATAATGGATGATGGTAAAGTATATGGTAAAGAGTATCCAGAAGGTATAGTATTGGATGAACTATTATCAAGGATAAGGATGTTCAAGGGTATAGGTTAAGTACAATTAAGCATTTATTTATGTATATGTATATACTATAGGCTCTTTGCCTCTTCAAGCTTCTCTGGTAGATAATCATCGGTTATCTTAGTTAACCCATACTTTGCAAATGCTTCTAGCTCACTCTTACGCTTAATCTTCATGAACAACTCTAACTCCCTCTTCCATATATCAGATTGGTACCTTGGATCCTGCTTTAGTTCATAACACCTCTTTATATCATGCTCTGTCATTGGATCTGTAGGGAGTTTATACTTCTGTATATCACTTGCCCATACTCCTATCCATTTTGCATCTGGTACAGTTAGATCCCTTAGATGTGCAGCATTAGCAGATCCTGATTTGATAACCATGGCTATATGCTCCCCATACACATCACCATCTGTAAGTATGTAAACTGGTAGCTTTAACTCATTGTTTAACCTTTTAAGCAGGTACCTAGTTGCTCTAGGTGCTTGACCAGCAGTATCTACTATTATTGCCTTGAACCTCTTATGCACATTCTCCTCAACGAACCTTGTAAATATACCACCCTTCTCAACTGCAATGACCAACTCAGCACTTGTATCTACGAACTCCGCACTACTCAGACTAGGGCCTATTAAGTAGCCATCTGGATGGTCGGATAGGTTAAGCCTCCTCCCCTCATAGCCTCTAACTGTATACTCTATGGTTAGATCACCAAATATGCTACTCCTCTCTTCAGGGTATATATTGAAATCCTCTCTAGCAAGGCTTAAGAGTGCTTCTAGATCTGTTATTATATGATCAGACTCCGCCTGATCCTCAAAGTCAATGCCAAATGCTTGGCTAGAGTAATAAACATCCCTAAGAGTAGAAGTTTTACCTTCATTAACTAACTTATCAACAAAGAATGCAAGCCATATGAGCTGTGTAAAGGATCTAAGGTGTCTTATATTCTTTGATGATCTGGTTATCTTTGCCTTCCCTAGTATGTATTGCCTTAACCTCTCATCATAAACTATATTACTTACAGATCTGCTTGGTATATGTACCTCAGGGAATATACCATTATCAAGATCGTAGTATATCTTCTTACCCAATGAGATTAGTAATTCTTTAACCTTCCTCTTCCTCTCCCTTTGTGTCTCTGCATGCTGTTTATCTTTAGCCTTATCTTTAACCTTAACCATACTATTGCTCACCCATGCAATCACTTATTGTACTGAATCATCAGCATTGTTATACTCCTCCTCATACTGCTCACCTAACTTTAAGAGTGCCTTGTATCTAGGCTCCCTCCCTGCTCTGCTCAACTCCTTAGCAAACCTTGCAAGCAATGGAAGATACTTTGAGTACAAGCCTAACCTCTTCTTAGCCATAGCAATGCTACCCTTCTTGCTTAGATGCAGGGATAACTTCCTTGCAAGGTATCTTAATGCGTTCTTTAACTCATACTCTATCTCTTGCCTATCTGCTACATACTCCTTGCCTACAGTCTTGTAAGGTATCCTGGTTGAGTATATATGAGTTACAATTATCATTGGCATCTCCTCTATGCTTATCTTATATCTACCCCAATCTATATCATCTATAACCTTCCATACCACATCACTGCCCTCATCATAAAGTAATGGTATCTTATTAGCAAACCTATATACTCTTAAGCCTTTATGGGCAATCTCTCCACCATAGGCTAAACCAACCTCAACTATGAATGGGAAGCCAGAGTAAGCACTTGCTGGCCTCTGCACTACTGCTACAAACTCTGGCTTGAACATGCTCCTTATGCTTGACTCCAATGCCTTCTCTCCTATTGGGGATAAGCATGTAGCATCTGGTGGTAAGAATCCATCGTATCTATGCATAGCATCAACCAACTTAACTATATCATCGTTGCTAAGCATACCTATGCTCTTGCTAGCATCTATGCCAGCAAACTCTAGGAACCTCTTTGCTATGCTCAAGCCAACCCTCTGGAAGTTCCTTGCTAAGAATGTATCAAGCCTCTCCCCTTTTGCTATAGATACTATATGCTCCTTGAATGGCTCAACATTACTTATCTTTGCTACATTAGACTCGTTTGTTAATAGTTTAGTGTAATGTATCTCTTCCCTTAATACATCTATTGTATCTATCCTAATCTTATCTACATCATCTAAAGGGATCTTAAGCATAGCTATTATTGATACAGTTGTCTTAACAGCATTTGTTAGGTTATCCCATTTAACCTTAGCAGTCTCTATCATCTCTTTTAAATCTATGTTAGCATCTCTTATGTTAAGCTCTCTCATAACCTTCTCCTTTGGAGCAAGGCTTATCATGCTTAGATCCTTGATTATTAACCTTCTAAGCGTCTCAACATCTATACCTGCTGGATGTGGCAACACCTCTGTTGGTGGGTCTGGCATATTATCCATGATCCTCTTGAATGTTAGTATACTACCATTAGGCTCCTCAAAGATTATATCTGCATAAGGTGTTATAAGCGCAGTCTGTACTATATAATCCCTTATCTTCTGTTGAGCCTTTGTGTAATCTCCAACTAGGGTTATGCTAACCTCTAGTCCATGCTTAGTTGCTTTATTACTGCTCTCAGAATTATTGCTATTATAGATGCTCTTGCTAACTATTACAGGTTTATTGGCATGGATATCAAGCATAAGGGTGTACTCATACACTATACCATCCTTTATTGTTCTTATTACAGATGGCTTATTGGTAGTTATCTGACCATAAAGTATTGCCATTGTTGCTCCTAAGCCAAACATACCCCTGCTCTGCCTTAATGTGAACTTTGTACCAAAGAGTACTTTACCAAAGGCTAATGGTACATACTCTGGCTCTATACCAGGGCCGTTATCCTTAACTGTAACAGTATACTGCTTTGGCTCTGGTGCATAAGCATCTACTGCCTTTATAGATACACTTATCTCTGGTAGTATCCTTGCTAGATCACATGCATCTAAAGAGTTCTCAACGAGTTCTCTAATAGTCATGTATAGTGCTCTACTTGGATTTGTGAACCCAGCAAGATCTCTATTCCTGTAGAAGAACTCAGATGGGCTTATCTCAGAGAATGTACTTGATGCTGTTATTGTTGTTGATGATGATGAATTTGCTATAGAGTTATTTGCTACTGGTACTCTTGTATTTGATCTACTCATAACTTATCCTCCCATAGTTTTAGCCTCTCTAACTTTGCCTTCCTCCTTGCCTTCTCTAGCATCTTATATACAGTAGAATGCATGCTACCAGTTATAAGCATCATCACAGCATCACTAGCAAGTTTTACATCCTCAGGCTTGCCTATTATGCTAACATAATGCCCATGCACAGATATGTATGTGTTAGTAAGCTCTTCTATCATCCTCCTAGCCTTACCATCCTTGCCTATTATCCTACCCTTAACCCTTTCTAGTGAGTTATGTGATCTACCAACATAATCCTTTATATCTATGATGTTAAGCATGGTATCCTCATCTGTAGCAAGTAACCTCTTAGCCCTCTCTGGTGAGAACCCTCTTGCTATTGCATTTATGAACTCTATAGCCTTAAAGACCCTTGTATCCTCTAAACTACTGTTAGGATTCATGCTAACCCTAACATCCCCACTCTCTCCATCTATATCCAATCTTACATTGAACTCTTGCTCTATCATCTCCTTAACCTTGCCTCCTTTGCCTATAAGCACGCCTATCCTATCCCTTGGAACCTTTATAACCTGAGTGAAGCTCATTATGCTTACACCCTAGCAATAATTCTTGCTCATATCCCCTATATTATTCATCTTTGCACTCTTTATCTCATCTATAATTCTCTTACCATCTATAATATCTATGCCTCTCTTACTGAAGAACCTATTAACATTAGCTATATCCCTTTGCAGGAAGAGGTCAGCGTTAGGATGCCTTATATCAACAGCTGAACCAAAATCGAATATAACTATGCTATCCTTATACAAGAATATATTAAACTCTGATAGATCAGCATGAACTAACTCAGCATCAACATATAACCTCTTTATAGAATCAATAATCTGTATATAATGCTCCTTGCTAACATAACTACAGTTGTTAAGCGTTGGTGCTGGTACACCATCATCTCCTATGAACTCCATAAGCAGTATGTTACCCTTAACATGTATAGGCTTTGGTACCCTTACAGATGCATTGTATGCCCTGCTTAAGTTCTTGAACTCCTTCCTAGCCCATAGAGTAACTATGTTACTGATACCCTTCTTAACCTTCTTGAACCTAGGGTCCCCAACTATATACTGTAACCTATGCCTAAACTCAGCTGTAGCAACTAGGTATATCTTAACTGCTATACTGCTACCATCTTCTGCTATACCCCAGTATACTCTTGATTCCTTACCACTTGCCACTACACCATTCAGATGGCTAAGGTATCCTGTATTCATTAAGGAGTAGAGGGTTAATAGCGTCTTTGTATCAAATACCTCCTCCTTAACCTTGATCAATGACTCATCCTTTATCTTTGTCCTCTGCTCTCTATCTATCCTTATAAGTTCTCTGAGTACCTTCTTGTCTATCCTATCAGCATATTCATCATTGCTCATATCTAAAAGTCTGGAGGCAAGTAACCGTTTGCCTTTAACCAATCAACCTGTGCAAGAGTATACCTCCATACTATATCTCCTCTCTCATCACTCTTGAAATCCCATGGTGCTACTAGAACAACATCGTTATCTCTTACCCATATCTTCCTCTTTAACTTACCCCTTATTCTTGCTATTCTATTCTTACCATCAACGCACTTTACAAGTATATGATCACTACCAAGCAACTTTATAACCCTACCAAGTATCTCCCCTTCAGCTGGGAGCACCAACTCTTTTAACTCTGCCTCACTTAGTACCTTTCTCTTACCCATGTTACTACTAATCAAACAATACATATTAGTATTTCTAAAATTGGTTAATAGTTATGAACAAATTTGAATATCATTAGGAATGGTACCCCTGAAATATACCTTACACTGTATGGTGAGGCTAACCTTAGTTCAAGAGCCTTGCCTACTATGCTCTTACCAACTAGGTTTGCTATAGAACATGCCTTCAATAGCCTTACTGCCTCTTGCTCATCTATGAACTCATTGAAATACTCCTTGCTTATAACTATCTCCAACTCACCCTCCTTTATCTTGCTATCTATAAGTTCAGCATCACATATGTTTATCATCAATGAGCCCTCGTAGTTAATCCTTCTAGAATAGTAAGAGTTCTTTGTATCCATACCTATTAACTATAGCAATAAGATCAATGCAACCCATACAATCAATCAATCAATTAATCAATCAATATTAACCTATCTACCTGCCTTAACTACACAAACTTACCTTTAAGTGATGATCTTGCACCGCAAGCCTCACATACTAGGAATGTTAACCTCTTAACCTTCTCAACCTTGGTATCTGGAGAGCCACATATTGGGCATAGTACATACTCCTTAAGATACCTTTGCAGTAGTGTCTTGAATATATCCTGCTCCCACCTGCCTATGAAGAACGCCTTCTCATTTACTATATTGGCTGATGAGCCTAGCTCCTTTGCTAAGAAGAGCAGAAGCTTCTCTGGATCTCGCCTTAACAACTTTGGATAATCACCAAAGTTCCTTAGCACTGTTCTATTACCAGACCATATAACATCTGGCTGTGGAAGCTCTAGCCTAAACGCACCTTTGCTTGTTACAGATTGTATCTTGCTATATAATCTATTCAATAATGATTCATACATAGCATCGTTCATACTTAAGGGTATAATACACTTGGTAATATACCTTTACAATAGAGCAATGAAAGGAAAGATGCATACTAAATAATGATAACAACAAATAAATAATTGTGTTAACCCTTTACTCTTCCCCACTCTACCAATGCTGCTGCAGCCCTAACCCATGGGACTATCTCATTATAGAATGGTATGCCCTTGCTCTCTATAGCCTTAACCATCTTTGCTGTATATTGCCCTCCTATGGCACCAGCAAGTATAGGCTTCTTTTTATCCTTGTTCAACTCTGCTAGAACATCAACTATACCCTCATCCAATGGATCATCTTGGAATACAAACCAAGGCATTATTATATCAACATTAGGATCCTCCATGAACTTCTCTATAGCAAACTTGTAATCGCTAGATGTAGCAGAGCCTGTTACATCCAGTGGGTTACCTATAACGAATGTAGGTGGATAATGCTCCTTGAATGCCTTTAGAGTAGACTCACTTATCTGTGCAACCTCTAGCCCTAGCCTCTCAAAGTGATCTATGGCAGATATAACAGGTCCTATACCATTTGATACCAATGCAACCCTATTACCCTTTGCTGCTGGCTGCCATGCCAATGCCTTTAGTGTACCTACCAACTCTTGGTAACTATCTACAAGTATAACCCCTGCCTGCTTTAATGCGCCTTTAACAACAGCATAACTGCCACCCATAGAGCCTGTATGTGATACTGCCTGCTTTGCACCTCTCTGTGTCCTCCCGCTCTTCCATATCACTATTGGCTTACCTAACTCCTTTATAACCCTCCTTGCAGTATTAACAAACTTCCTACCATCACCAAAGCCCTCAACGTACAAGCCTATAACCTTAGTATTTGGATCATGTGCAAGGTACCATATCATATCAGCCTCATCAACATCCGCCCTATTACCATAACTTATCATCTTACTCATACCAAATGACTCTGCACTCTCCATGAAGCTTATCCCTATGGTACCACTCTGTGTTAGGAAGGATACTGGACCTAGAGGAGGTCTTATCATCCTAACATGCCCTTGGAATGCAGCATCTAACCTATTCTCTGCATTAAACATACCTATGCAGTTTGGTCCTATAACCCTCATATCATACTTCTCTGCCAACTCCTTTATCCTCCTCTCAGCCTCAGCCCTCTCTCCACCTAGTTCTTTACCTCCACCAGAGATTATCAGTATATTGTGTATACCTAGCTTTGCAGCCTGTTCCATTATTGCTGGGGTCTGTAGGACATCTACTACAACAACTACCAGATCAACTGGTTTTCCTATATCCTCAAGGGACTTGTATGCCTTTAAACCCATTATCTCACTCCTAGTAGGGTTTATAGGGTAAACCTCGCCCTTGAACTCATGCTTTGCTATGCTATCAAGTACAGAGTATCCTACCTTGCCAGGTGTAGCAGATGCACCCACTACAGCAACAGATCTAGGATAGAAGAACTTCTCCATATGCTTTATATTTGGCTCAGCAGTTGATATTGGGTTATCCAACGGCTTCTCCCTTAGTATTATCTTTGCATCAACTACAGCATAATCATCTGGGTATACAACTATTGGATTAAAGTCTACACTATCGTAGTATGCAGCCATATCTATGCCTAGCTTACCTATACTTACTAGAGCCTCTGCAAGCATATCCTTGTTTATAGGCTTTGAGCCCCTGAATCCTTCTAACACCTTCTTACCATTCAGTTCATTAAGCATATCAAGTGCATCCTGCTTGCTTATTGGAAGCATCCTGAATGATACATCCCTATACACCTCTGTGAATATCCCTCCCAAGCCTACCATTATAACTGGACCAAACTGCTCATCATACTGTAGCCCTACTATAAGCTCTATGCCTTGAGGGACCATCTTCTCCAGCAGTATACCTTTAACATCATACTTCCCTGCTAACCTATCATACATGCTTCTAAATGTCTCTATAACCTCTTGCTCACTCTTTATACCAACCTTAACCCCTCCAACATCTGTCTTATGGAGTATCTCTGGAGATACTACCTTCATAACAAGAGGGAATCCAATCCTCTTAGCCTCTCTAACGGCCTCTTCCTCGCTCTTAACCAAGGCATATGGTGGAACCCTTATCCCATAGGACTCAAGTATCTGCTTTGCCTGCTCCTCAGTTATCACCTTATGCTTATTTGCTATAACCTCCTTTACAACCTGCTCAATCACACTCATATTACATCCTTAAGGCAGGTTATCCTTATATTTATATTTATATTTATTTAATTTACAAGTAGAATGAAAGCCTCGCCTTTTAAGGCGGATGAATTCTAAATACACTTAAATATCATACATATAATAATTTTTATCTAATGCAGAGAACAAATACATTCATAATTGAAGATAACTGCAATACCCTTTTCAAGCTAGCAGATAACTGCTCTAAACTATGGAATGAACTTAATTATGAGAGAAGAAATGCATGCATTAATGGCAAGAGCATTAACTGGTATCCTAAGCATCTATACAACAAATATTCAATAATAATAGGTTCTTCTACAGCTCAACAGATAATAAACAAGAACAATGAAGCATGGAGATCATTCCTAGCATTAAAGAAGATGGAAAGAGAAGGCAAGTTGCCAGAGCATATTAAAAAGGTATCAATGCCTAGATACTGGAAGTATAAGGGTAAGAGAGAGCTAAGGATTATTGTTAGGAACGATTGCTATAAAGTAATAGATGGATATCTATACCTACCAAATGGTATTAAGGTAAAGTATAAAGGTAATATTAGATGGAAGGGTAAGCAAGGTAGGCTAGAGATATTCTATGATAGAGTAGATAAGGTATGGAGAGGATTCATGAGTGTTAATGTTATCGATAGCTCTCCTAGAGAGAGCTTAACTAATAAAAGTAATAAAACAACTAGAAGACTATACATAGACTTAGGTGTAGTAAATATAGCAACAGTATGGTATGAAGGACTAAAGCAACCAATTGCATTTAATGGAAGAAGATTGCTAGCAGATTGGTGGTATTGGAGTAGAAGGATTACTGAAGAGCAGAGCAGATTAGCAAAGATAAACAATGTTAAGAGATCAAGGAGGTTAAGTAAATTATATAGGATAAGGCAGAGAAGGTTCAAGCATGCTATTAATGCTATGGCTAAGACAATTGTAGATAATGCCTATCATTTAGGTATAAGAGAGATAGTGATAGGGAAACTTAAAGGAATAAGAAGTAATAATAGCAATAATAACTACAATAACTACAATAATAGCAAGGCTAATGCAATGGTAAACAACTTCTGGTCTTATTCTTATATAGTAAGAAGAATAAAAGATAAGGCAGAAGAGTATGGTATAAATGTTAAGGAGATAAGTGAGTATAAGACATCAAGTATATGCCCATACTGTAACTTAGAAGGGGTAAGAAGGTATAGAGGATTGTTCTACTGTAAGAATTGTAATATAGTAATCAATGCAGATGTTGTAGGTGTTCTAAACATAGCAAGAAAGTATAACAATAACAATAACAATAACAAGAAGAAGACAATAATAACCATAATCCCAAGTCCTTCCTTCAATACTAGGAAGGATAGGGATAACTGGGTGATGACACACCCATTGCTTCTAAGGTGGAATAGGATGAGGTGGGAGCCTAGAAGGGTAATGAACAACCAACCAATGAACATCTTAGAAGCAAGAATCTCCCGACTTTAGTCGTGGAGAGTGTCAACCATGTGTTAATACTATTTTGCATCTGTGCTATCATACTTTGCATGTTAGAGTTCTGCATACCCATTCCCATACCTTGGTTCATGTTCATACCTACCAT